>VFQN01000528.1_pt1 | contig 70576 bp, 60 predicted proteins | sample 3512371 | NCBI WGS metagenome assembly VFQN01 (sample SAMN10412370, study PRJNA504923) | tailings metagenome | isolation source: Replicate 2 from Balatoc abandoned mine | place: Philippines: Itogon, Benguet | collected 2017-08-28 | reverse complement strand
GTCGCGCCCCGGCATTCCCGGCATCGCGGCATTACAAGCATCAAGCCATGTACATCACACTCGACGCGGGTCGGCAGATTCGGAAGCTGCTCGAGAAGCAGGGCATGCCCCAGGGCGGGTTGCGGGTCGGCGTGAAGGCCGGCGGCTGCAGCGGGTTGAGCTACGTGTTTGCGTGGGAACCGGCGCCGGCCGATCAGGACCAGGTGTTCGACGGACCCGACGACTCGAAGATCTACGTCGATCCGAAGAGCTACAAGTTCCTCGAAGGCACACAGCTCGACTACGACACGAGCCTCATCAGCAAGGGGTTCGTGATCAACAACCCGAAGGCCAAGGCCACCTGCGGCTGCGGCACGTCCTTCTCGCTCAGCTAGTCGCGCCTGCGACGACGGGGTGCCGCTCGGCGGTCTCCTGCAGGTCCATGCGCCCCACCTCGCCCGCGCGCGTGAGGGCCGACCGGAACAGGATCGGGCCGACGGTCTCGTGGAGCGTGATCATGGACACGATCAGCGCGTAGAGCCGCCCGCCCCAGTCGGGGAACTCGGCGCTGATCAGGATCGCGAGTCCGAGCGTGACACCGGCCTGGGAGACCAGACCCATCCAGGCCAGCGACGGCGCCTCGCCCTCCAGTCCCGCCATCCGCGCGCCGATGCGCGCGGTTCCGCGAATCAACGCCATCCGCACGCCGGCAATGGCCACCGCCACCAGGCCGACCTGCGCCAACGCCCCGAGATGCAGGTTGGCGCCGGCGGCGGCGAAGAACAGGACCAGGATCGGCAGGGCGCCGCGTTCGACGGCCAGGCGCAGGGCGTCGCCCTCGGGCGGGGCGATGTTCTCCACCACCAGGCCCGCGCCGAGCGCCGCGAGCAGCGGCTCGAAGTGCAGCGCGGCGCCCACCTGGCTGAGCAGCACGCTGAGCCCGAGCAGCATCACGGTGACCTCGCGCCCGATGTAGCGCAGGTACAGCGCAAACAGCGCACCGACGATCCCGCCGAACGCGAACGACCCGAAGATCTCCCACGCCAGTCCCGAGAGGATGCCATGTCCCGCCTGGCCGCTGCCGAGGGCGAGGCGCACACCCTCCATCGACAGCGTGAAGAGCAGGATGAGCATCAGGTCGGCCAGCACCACGAGCGCGAGCACCAGTTCGGCGAGCGGGCCGCGTGCCCGACTCTCGGTGATCACCGCGATGCTGACGGTGGGCGAGAAGCTGACCGTCACGGTGGCCAGCAGCGCAGCGATCGCCAGCCGGGCGAGCCCCTGCACCTCCGGGGCGATCGGCAGCCACGGCCAGACCAGCATGAAGAGGCCGGTCAGCGTCGTCCACATCAGCATCAACATCACGCCGCCCATCGTGAGCATGGCCCGCAACTGCGGGCGCAGGCGCGCGAAATTGATCTCGAGGCCAGCGATGAAGGCGATGAGGGCGATGGCGACGCCGTTGACCACCTGGAGGTCACGTGCCATCGCGGGCGACAGGATCGCGCCGGCATACGGTCCGCAGGCGACGCCGAAGAACAGGTAGCCCGAGATGCGCGGCAGCCGGAAGCGCTCGACCAGTTCACCCGTGAGCGCGGCCGCGATGAGTGCGAACCCGACGGCGAGCGCGGTGCCGGGACCGCCGCCTTGAGCCGACTCGCCGCCGGCGTAGCTGACGGTGGCCGCCGTGGCCACGATGATGACGAGCGCGACGAACCGCATCACGTCCTCGGAGCCCGCGAGGGGCGCAGCACCAGCACCAGCGCTTCGGAGGCCAGCGTGGCGAGCACCACGGCCGTGAGCACGGCGGTCGTGCCGGGCGCCCGGATGACCTGTGACACGTGGAGCGCGATGGCGATGCCGAGCAGACCCGGCGCCAGCAGGTGCATGCCGAGCTCACCCGCGGTGAGCACACCCTGCAGGCGCGCGGCCACCCATCCGCCGGTGAGCTTGGCGGTGAGCCGGAACAGCACCAGCGGCGCGCCAATCCACAGCGCGTGGAGCGAGAAGTCGAGCGAGGCGCCCGCCACGAGCAGGAGCACCACGATGAGCGGATGCTGCACGCGCTGGAGGTCGCGCCGCACGACCCGGTCGGCGTGACCGGGGAACCACACCCACAGCAGTCCAGCCATCAGGCCGGCCAGCAGTGGCGACAGGCCGAGGAACGCCGCGGTGCCGCCGAGCAGCGCCACGATGCCGGCGATGAAGACGTTGCGTTCCGCACGCGAGTGGGCCCGCTCGAAGAGCAACCAGCCCGCCGTGCCCACCGCGATGCCCAGCATCAAGGTCCGGAACAGCCACCCCGTGGCCTGCCACACCGGCATCGTGCCCTGCGCGCCGAGCAGCACCACCACGACGCCGCTCACCAGGATCGGCAGCACGTCGTCCAGGTCGGCGATGCGCGAGGCAACGGCCTGGGAGGCCGACGACTCGTCGCCCGCCGAGGCCGAGGAGGCCGATGCGCACAGCCCGAGCGTGAGGGCCGTGAGTCCGTAGGGGAGCGCCAGTGGCATCTCCCAGGCCGACAGGAGGAGCCAGAACGCGCCGGCCACGAGCAGGATCGTGGTGGCGGCTTCGAGGCCAGCCGCCGCGAACAGTCTCCTGTCGCGCGACCCTTCGAGGCCGAGTGCCAGGCCCACGAACACGCCGAGCACGGCCAGCGCCACGGCCACCACCGCGTCGAGATACGACAGCGCTGCCGGGCTCAGCACGTTGGTGAACGAGGGGCCCAGCACGGCGCCTATCGGCACGAACACCACGGCCGGCGCCACGGCTGGAGCCAGCCCGAGCGCTGCCCGCGTGCGCAAGGCCGCCAGCCAGGGCGCCTGCGGGGGACCGGGCGGGCGGCTCCCGGACGGACGCGGGAGCGCCGAGTCGAGTGCGTCGAGGCCCCCGACCTCGCGCCAGTCGTCGCGCTGGCTCATCGCTGGAGGGCCACGAGGAGGGGGCGGCCTGCCCGCTCGACCGAGAGGAACAGCGACCGCCCCGGGGCGAGCGCCGCAAAGGCCGTGGTGATGTCGCCCGGACCCGGCCTGCGCGCGGCGCCGACGCTGGTGATCAGGTCGCCGGCCTCGACACCCGCGGCGGCGGCCGCCGACCCGGGCTGCACACGGACCACCTCGGCGCCACGGTCCGCGACCGGTCGCAGGGTGAGGCCGAGCGTCCGATCGGGCCGCGGCGCCGTTGCGTCGGCGGCGGCACCGGCCGAGGCCGTCGACGCCTGGCGTGCCGGGCGGGCCCGCACGGGTACCGGCACCGTGGCGAACGCTCCGGCGCGTCGCACGGTCAGCGACAGGGAGGTGCCGGGGGCCGTCCGGGCGACACGCAGGCGGAGTGCTTCGGGCGAGCGCATCGGTTGGCCATTGACCGCCGTGACGACGTCGCCTGGAGCCAGGACGTTGGCCGCTGGTCCGTCGGGATCCACGGCGGCGATGGCGGCGCCGGCCGAGACACCGGTGGCCGCAGCCAGCACGTCGTCGAGCAGTTGCGTGGTCACGCCGATGTCGCCGGTCGCGGGCACCCCGCCGCGCAGCAACTGATCGGCCAGGGCGAGGACGGCCGGCCCCGGAATCAGCGTCGACTCCGCGTCGGTGGTCGCGACCAGGCCCGCGAAGCGTCCATCGAGTGTGAACACGGGTGCGCCGGCATCGCCGGCAGCGCCGCGTCCGAGCGTGAGGAGCGGGACGTCCCAGCGGGGGTCGCCGATGCCGTCGCTCCGTCCGACGAACACCGGACGCAGCGCACTGCCCGCGGCACTGGCCTCGGCCACGGCCACGTAACCCGGTGTGGCGAGGGGTTGCTGGCCTTCGCGCACGCTCAGCACGGGCGCCGCCGACGTCGGCGTGCGGAGCAGCGTGATGCCGCGGATCGGATCGCGCGCGAGGATCTCGACGGTCCCGGGAATCCCGACGAGGCCCTCGACGCGGGCCGAGTCGTCCGGCAGGACGACCAGCGCGGTGTCGTCGCGCACGCGCAGGGCCGGGAGATGGCGGACAGCCGCGACGCTCAATGGACGATCGGCCCCGCCGCGTGTCGAGACGCGGGCGGCCAGGAGCGAGCCATCGACCCGCCCCGAAAGTTCGCGTACGGCGAGCGAGAGGTCGTCGAAGGCGGCGCGCGCGGCGAGGCGTGCCAGGGGCTGGGCCGACGCCGCTTCGCGTGTGGTGGTCGACTCGGCCGGGAACCGGAAGCGGGAGAGGACGAGCAGGACCACGATCGACACCGCAATGGTGGCGACCAGCAGGCGGGTCTCGCGCGACGCGTCCGAGCGTCCGGTGGACGACATGGCGAGAGTATGGCACCGGGCCGGCACCAACCCAACGACGAGCTTGTTCCCTTGAAGAAACGCCGCTAACGAAACGCTTCGGGATGCAGCGCGCGAGCCAGGGCCTCGGCCGCCTGCCCCAGCCTCGGGCCGGGCACGACGAACGGGTCGCCGTCCAGTGTTACGACGCGCCCGGTCTTCACGGCCGGCAGGCCGGGCAGGGCGGCCCAGGGCGACGGGTTCTCGGGTGCCCGCGCGTTCGCGCGCAGGTCGACGATCGCGTCTGGCGCTCGGGCCAGGAGGAGTTCGGTGGTGGCCTGGACGTTCTCGCGCGCGACGTCGGCGAACACGTTGTCGGCACCCGCCACGTCGAGCAGTTCGTGCAGGAAGCCGACGCCACCGCTGGCCCAGACCTGGCGCACGCTGCCCGGTTCACGGCCGAACACGAGCAGGACCCTGGGCCGGGGACGTCCCTCGACCCGCATCCGGACGCCCACCAACTGGGCACGTAACGCCTGGGCGGCCTCGCGACCGCTCGCCTCGTGTCCGGTCCGGCGGCCCACCTCCTCGATCATCGCGAGCGTGTCGCCAATCCCGCCGTGCGTGTACGTGAGCGACTCGATGCCCGCACGCGCCAGCTGCTCGTGCAGGGCGGTCTGCGAGCCGTAGGTGACCACCAGGTCGGGCTTCAACGACAGGATGCGTTCGACGTCGGGGTCGAGCAGCGCCCCGACCTTCGGTCGCGACGCGACTTCCGCAGGCACCTTGTCGAAGCTGCTCACGCCCACGACCTGCGTGCCAGCGCCCACGGCAAAGAGCATCTCGGTGACGGCCGGCACGAGCGACACGACACGTGGTCCCTTGATCTCCGGCGCCGCCGGCGCGGCCTCCTCGCGCGGTCCGCACCCTGTCAGGCCGACCAGCGCACCGAGCAGCACGACGACGCACGCCGCATGGCCAACCTCGAACGCCGTACGCCGAACGCCGAACGCGAAACGCGGAACACGCGAGGGCACGACTCGCCGCGAACATCTCACCACGTCATTCTCCCTTGAGCACTGAGCCCAGCGCCCTGAACCCGCGTAGGCTGCAGGCCGTCGGTTGCCTTGGCGCAGGCTGTAGGCCGTAGGCCGCTCTTCATGGCTTCCTGATCAACAACCACAGAAAGAACGGCGCGCCGAGCACGGCGGTGACCACGCCGACTGGCAGTTCCACGGGCGCCAGCACGACGCGCGCCACGGCATCGCACGCGATCAGGAACGCGCCGCCGAACAGCGCGGCCGTCGGCAAGACCACGCGGTGGTCGGCTCCGACGAGCAGCCGTACCAGGTGCGGCACGATGATGCCGACGAACCCGATCGGGCCGGCGAGCGATACGGCGACGCCGGTGGCGAGCGACGCCGCGAAGAACGACAGTCGCTGCACCGCCAGGACGGGCACGCCGCGCGTGCCGGCCTGTTCGGCGCCGAGCGCGAGCGCATTCAGGCTGCGCGGCAACCAGGCGAAGACTGCGCCTGCCGGCACCAGCAGTCCCAGCGCGATGCCGATCGGCGCGTAGCCGGCGACGTCGAGATCGCCCATCAGCCACCGCAGCGTCCGCATCGTCTGGGTGAAGTCCGACAGGTACTGCACCAGCAGGATGAGGGCCGAGAAGAACGCGTTGAGCGTGACGCCGGCCAGCAGCAGGACGTCGGTCGAGAAGCCGCGATGGCGCACCTGCGCGAGCGCGTAGACGATGAGGACGGCGCCGAGCGAACCGGCCAGGGTGGCCACGGGCACCGACAGGCTCGTGCCCTCCACCCAGGCGGGCAGGAGCGTGATGGCGAGCATGGCGCCGAGGGCAGAGCCGGAGGACACCCCGAGCGTGAAGGGCGTGGCGAGCGGATTGCGGAGCAGGGCCTGCATCACGACGCCGGCCACGGCCAGCGTCGCGCCCACGACGGCCGCGGCGAGCACGCGCGGCAGTCTCGCGATGAACAGGATCTGCGCGTCGAGGTTGTCGGCAAACGGGCGCGATCGATCGAGCGCGGCGCGCAGGTCCACGTGCGTGGACCCGACCAGGGGCGCGACGACGACCGCGCCGGCCAGCAGCGCGCCGAACACGGCATACGTCCGCCATGCGCGCTGCCGCCTGGCCCGCGCCGCTCGTGCCGCGCCGGCCAGTTCCGTCATGGGTGGCCCCCTTCGTCCGGGCCGCGGTGGCCGACCAGCGACACCGGCACCAGCGACACGGTGCCGTCGGCGTGTGTCATCCGATCCACCTGGACGCCGTAGAGCGTCCGCAGGTGGGCCGGTGTGAGCGTCTCCCCGGTCGGGCCGTCCGCGAGCACGCGGCCGTCCTGCAGCAGGACGACACGGTCGCAGACCTGCCAGGCCAACTGGAGGTCGTGGGTGGTCACGAGCAGGGTGAGGCCGCGGTGGTCGGCCAGGTGGCGCAGCAGGTGCGCCACCTCCATCTGATAGTGCAGGTCGAGGGCTGCCGTGGGCTCGTCGAGCACGAGCAGGCGCGCGGCGTCCTCGTCTTCGTCCTCGAACTGCGCCAGCGCACTGGCGATCACCACGCGCTGCTTCTCGCCGCCGCTGAGCGTGTCGAAGTGGCGGCACTCGAGATGCGCCGTGCCGGTGGCGGCCAGTGCCCGCCGCGCGGCGAGCAGGTCGGCCGCCGACTCGAAGCCGAACGCCCCGAGGTGGGCGTAGCGGCCCATGAGCGCGAGATCGAGCACGGTGTAGTCGAACACCGGGTGGATCTCCTGGGGCACCACCGCGAGGCGCCGCGCAAGTCGTCGCTTCGGCACGTCGCCGATGGGCACGCCGTCGAGCCTGACGGTTCCACTCGTGGGGGGCAGCGCGCCTGCCAGGATGCGCAGCAGCGTCGTCTTGCCCGAGCCGTTCGGGCCGAGCACACCGGTGATCCCGCCGCGCGCCACCTGCAGCGACACGCGATCGAGGACGGTGGCCCGCCCGAACCGGCAGGTGACGTCAGCGGCCTGCAGCAACCCTCACCCCGGCCATCACGCTCCGGCCGAGCGCCGGGAAGCCGAAGATCTCCTCGTAGCGCACGCCGAACAGGTTGGTCACGCGCGCGAACACCTCGGCGCGATCCAGCAGGCGCACCGAGACTCCCGCGTCGGTGGCCGCAAAGCCCGGGTTGTCGAAGATACCCGCGGTGGCGCCGAACGAGGGGTCGATGTCGGGCGTCGTGCCGCGACCGTCCACGCGCAGGAAGCCGCTGGCGCGGCCGGCCGTGACGAGCACGTCGACGAAGCCGGCGTGGGCCGGCCGGCGCAGGAGCGGATCGCCCACCGCAAACGGCGCCGGCGCATCGGGACGGCCGTCGTTGGCCAGCACCTCCGTGTCCAGGTAGACGTAGCCGCCCTTGATGGTCAGTGCCGCCAGTGGACGCAGCGAGACGGTCGTCTCGAAGCCCTGCGCGCGAGCGTTCGAGATGTTGTCGCTGCGGTAGGTCGTCGTGCCCGCGACCCGCCCGACCGTCACGATGAGGTCGTCGTAGTCGTTGCGGAAGTACGACGAGTCGGCAACCACGCGGCCGCCGAACCAGCCGACTTCGACGCCCGCATCGAGGCTGACGGTGCGTTCCGGGCGCAGGCCCGGGTTGTCGGTGAAGGCGATCTCGAAGGCGCCGGGCGCCCGCATGCCGCCGCCGGCGTTGCCGTGCACGCGCACCCAGGTGGCCGCGTCACCTGCGGCGCGCCAGCTCAGCGAGAGTCGCGGGTTCACGACCGTCACCGAGTCCTCGGGGAAGGAGGGCCGCGGGCTGAAGGCCGAACGATTGCCTTCGAGGGCCTCGCGGACGACGCGGTCCAGGCGCGCGCCGGCCTGCAGCGCCAGGCGGCCCCGTTCCAGCCGGGCCTCCCCGAACGCGCCGATCTGCGACCGATCGACCGGGATCTCCTGGTTCTGCAGGCCGGTGATGAACGCCGACCGTGCACGCTCGCGGAGATACTCGGCGCCTGCCGACCACGACAGGCCGAGCCACGCGGCGTCGAACTGACCCCGCGTGGAGATGAGGCGGTTGCCCGAGGCCGTGGGAGTGTCGGGCGACCAGACGCTCAGGTACGTGCTGTCGCGATCGGCCACTGCGACCGAGCCCCGCAGTTGGGCCGCCGGCCGGAGGCGCCACGTGGCCGAGCCGCCCGCCGCGACGGTCTCGTTGTCGTTGCGCGACACGCGGTCGACGCCGGCATAGGTGCCGTTCGGGTCGCTGCCGAACGGACCCGGCACGCCGCGCGCGTTGCGACCCACGCGCAACAACCCGGTGGCGTCCACCCGCGCCGACTGGTAGCCGAGGCTTGCGGTGGCGTCGGTGCGGGCATAGTCGTCGTTGCTCACGGTCTCACCCGTGCCTGGCGCGACACCCGTGAAGCCGTCGGAGGCGAGCCGCTCGAGGCCACCGCCCCAGCGCCATCGGCCCCTGGAGCCCTGGACCGAGCCGCCGGCGCGCCACGTGCCGAACGAGCCGCCCTCGAACAGACCCGTGATGCGCGTGGGGCCGCCGCGTCGGGTCACCAGCTGCACCACCCCTCCGACCGCGTCGGATCCGTAGAGGGCGCTCTGCGGTCCGCGGACCACCTCGATGCGGTCCAGGTCGAACAACGGCAGGTGCGCGGCGTCGTAGCTGCCGCCCATGTCGTTGAGGCGGATGCCGTCCACCAGCACCAGGGTGAAGTCGCTCTCGCCGCCGCGGGGGAAGATCGACGTCACGGCGCCACGACCTCCGCTGCGCGAGACGACCAGCCCCGGGACCGACCGCAGGGCGTCCTGCGTGCTCTCGAGTTGCCGGGTGCGCAACTCGGTGTCGTCGATGACCGTCAGGGACGCGCCGGTGCCCGACCGGGTCAGCGGCACGAAGCCGGCCGACACCACCACCTGCTCGGTGACGGCGGCAATCGTCAGCGTCACGACGGCGGTGGCGTCGACCTGGTCGGTCATCGTGACGCGTCGAGGCGGGGCATCGAAGCCGTCGGCGACGATGCGGAGCACGTAGTCGCCGGCAGGCGCCTCGAGCACGAACGTGCCGGATGGACCGGTGCGCGCGGTGGCGACCGGGCCCGCAGGTCCTTCGAGGACGACGCGGGCGTTGGGAACCGGGGTGCCCGTGTCGCTGCCGACCGAGCCGGTGAGGCGCGCGGCCGAGGCCGTGCCCGTCAGCAGGGCGAGCAGCAACCCGGCCAGGGGCAGGGTGTGCGTTCGAGTCATTCGACCTCCTCGGCGTTTCCACGCGCCGACCCTGCGGCGCGGAAGGCGCCGACAGGCGAGAGGACGTGCCCGACGGAAGGTTTCCTGACTTGGCGGCGTGTCGTACGCGGTTCCCGCGCCTTCCCACAGCGACAGGCGCTGCAGTGGCGGGGTGGCCCTGGAGGACCACCCTGGGGGGAACCGGCTCACCGCGTCACAGTGGCGGGACCGTGTGGGGGTTGCACCCAGCTTCCCTTCGACAACGTCGGGGTTGTCGGCACGGAGGATAGCACGCGGGGGGAGTTGCCCCGTTTCGGCCACGAAATGCCGCAATTGGCCCCCGGGGAGCCATCCCCCGGCCCCGGGGAACCGTTCTACTGGGGATTGGGGTTTCCGGGGCGCACCGGCAACCGCCCCGCCGCGTCCTACCTGTGGGACGACTGAGCCGTCGCCGGGTGGGGTGTGAGCCCATCAGTTGCGGCCGGCCGGTCGTTTCGCATAACATTTCCGTTTCGTGCGTCCTGCGGCGGTCTGGCCGCGGGGCGACTTTTTCGCCGTCAACGAGGAGCGCATGAGCAAGAGTTCCACGGTGACCGTCCGCGAGACGCCAGTCGCGGAGGTGACGACCGTTTCTGCCGGGGCACTGAAGATTCACGGCGAGACCTTCGTCATCGAGACCGACGAGCGCGTCGACGTGGTGGATCTGACCGAACGGATCATGGAGCTCGTTCGCGGCCTCAACGTCCGCGAAGGGATCGTCAGCCTCTGGTCCCTGCACACCACGTGCACGGTGTTCATCAACGAGTTCCAGACGGCGCTGCTCTCGGACATCAAGCGGTTCCTCGAGAAGATGGTCGCCCGCGACGAGGCCTGGGTACACAACGACCCCGACCACAGCGACTGCGACCGCATGAACGCCGACAGCCATCTGCGGGCGCTCCTGCTCGGGCACAGCCTCACGCTGCAGATCAGCGGCGGCGACGTGGTGCTCGGCCAATGGCAGCGCATCCTGATGGGCGAGCTCGACGGACCCCGGTCGCGTACCCTGCGCGTGCAGGTCTGGGGCATCGCCTGATCTGACCGGCTGGTAATCCCATGCGCACCCGCCTGCGTGCAGCCGGGTTGCTCGACATCGCCGACAAGCTCGACGCCGCGCAGCGCCTGACTGCCGAAGACGGGCTTCGCCTCTTCGAGCACCCCGACCTCCGTCTCGTCGGCTGGCTCGCCAATCGCGAGCGCGAGCGTCGCCACGGCGACCGGACCTACTACAACTACAACCTCCGGCTCGAGGTCACCAACGTCTGCCAGGCGTCGTGCCTGTTCTGCTCGTTCGCGCGCCTGCAGGAAGGGCAGCCGGGCGCCTACACGATGTCGCTCGAGCAGGCCTGGGACAAGGTGCGCCGCCGCGAGGGTCAGGCGCTCACCGAAGTCCACATCGTCAACGGCCTGCACCCGCACCTGCCGTTCTCGTACTACACGGACCTGCTCGCGGGCTTCAAGCGCATCCGCCCCGACATCACGCTCAAGGCCTTCACGGCCGTCGAGATCGCGTTCTTCGCCGACCTGTACGGCATGACCGACGAGCAGGTGCTGCGCGAGCTGATGGCGGTGGGGCTCGAGTCGATTCCCGGCGGCGGCGCCGAGATCTTCGCCGACCGCGTGCGCCGCAAGATCGCGCACGACAAGGCCGACGCCGACCGCTACCTCTCGATTCACGCCACGGCGCACGCCCTCGGCATGAAGACCAACGTGACGATGCTGTTCGGGCACATCGAGCGGCTCGACGAACGCGTCGATCACATGCTGCGGGTGCGTGCGCAGCAGGACGAGACCGGCGGGTTCCAGGCGTTCATCCCGCTCACGTTCCACCCCGACAACAACCAGATGCGCAAGCTGCCGCCGCCCACGGCGGCCGACACGCTGCGCACGATTGCCGTGTCGCGGCTCGTGCTCGACAACGTCGACCACATCAAGGCGTTCTGGATCGCGACGGGTGTGTCGGTGGCGCAGGCGGCGCTGTGGTTCGGCGCCGACGACCTCGACGGCACCGTGCAGGAAGAGCGCATCTACCACATGGCGGGGTCGGACACGCCCGACATCCTCACCACGGCGCAGTTGCGTCACCTGGTCGAAGCCGCCGGCCGCACCCCGCTCGAACGCGACACGCTGTACAACCTGGTCAGCGCCTAGGTAGGACCGCGTTGCCCGCGCCGGTGTGCGCCCGCCCGCGCTTGCGACGTTTCCCATGCAAGGGCGCACGTGCACCGACGAACCTGGCTTCGACTCGTGATGGCGGCTGCGCTGCTGCCGGGATGCGCGGCAATCGACAAGCTCTCGGGCGAAGGCGAGGCCAAGCGCATCCGCCGCATCGGCCTGCCTGCCGAGGCCATGGTGCTGGACATCAGCGACACCGGGATGACCCTCAACAACGACCCGATCGTCGCGTTCCGGCTGGAGGTTCGCCCGCCGAGCGGCGCGCCCTACGAGGCCGAGACCCGCGGTCGCGTCTCGCGCCTGCACGTGCCGCAGGTGCAGCCCGGCGCGGTGCTCCCCGTGGTCATCGACCCGCAGGACCGGATGAAGGTCGCCCTGGCGATCTATCGCGACCGCTGAACGCCCGTCGGCCCCGCGCCCGGCGGGCCGCCGGGCAGCGGGCCCTCCCCCGGGATTGGCATGTCCATTCGGGAGGACGTCATGAGCGAGAAGCAGGAACCGGGGACGCTTGGTAAGCTCGCCGCGATCGCCACCGCGCTGACGGCGATCCTCGGCCTGGTTTTTCTGCTCTTCCCTCAGTTGAAGCCGGCGGATCCGAAGTCCTCCCAGCAGGCACGACACGACGCGCCGCGCCTCGACGGCAGAGGCGCCGCACAGCCGGATGCGACGACGCCGAGGCAGGCGCTCGACGCGGAGGGCGCTCGGGTGATTCGTGGTGTGCTGACGGCACACCACGCGGGAGAGGCCGAGATCCAGTCGGCCTTCAAGCCGCTGGACAGGGATCCTCCGGGGGCCTCGGCCCGCCCCGCCGAGCAGGCCGCCTACCTGATGGCGCTGCAGGAGAGCTTCCAGAACGCCGAACGTGTCAGCCGTGCACGACTCACCGACCTGGAGGGCGTCAGGCTCGCAGCGACACCGGCACCGTTTCGCGAGGCCGTGCAGGCGCACGTCGCGGCGTGGCGAGACTGTGTTCAGGTCTTCTCTCAGGCCTCGATTCTGGCGGCGCGCGCGGCCCTCGACGTTCGCTCCCGCGGGGCGACGGCCTACGAGGAGTTCTTTCCGAACCTCACGCAGGTCGGCGCACGAGCTGCCGACGTGGACCACGCGATCAGCCGGACCTGGGCCGACGTGAAGGCTGCGGCCCTCGCCGTCGGGATCGAATGAGCTCCATCGTCCCCTGTACCTCGGCCCCCGTCGCTTGTCCTGCGCCCCCTTCCCTTTGTCCTTCGGTCCCTCCCCTTGTCCCTCGCCCCCTTTCCCTTCTCCCTCGTTCCCGCTCCCCCCTCGTGACTCTTCGCTCCTCCCTTCTCCCTTGTGCTGTACGCTACGCCCCCTGGGAGGGAACCTGGTGGATCGGCGAGCATTTCTTCACGCAACGATGGCGATCGGTGCGAGCGGCATGGGGGCTCGCGTGTCGGCACGGGGAACCGCGCAGAATCCGGCGGCGACCGGACAGGGGCAGCCACCCCTGCGGCAGTTCGACGCCCACACGCCGTTGGTGATCGAGCGTGCACGCGAGGGCAAGCCGCGCGCGGGGCAGGTGGTCGTCGCCATCCAGCCGCACTCCGACGACATCCCGCTGTTTGCCGCCGGCACGGTGCTGAAGCTGATCGACGAGGGCGCGAAGGCCTACGTCATCCGCGTGACCAACGACGACATGGCCGGCCCCGGCTCGTACGCCGAGACGGTGATGGCCAACTGGCGCGATTCCGAGGCGGTGGGCAAGGCGCTCGGCGCCGAGCGCACGTTCGACCTCAACTACAACAACCACATGATGGACAACATCGCGTGGGCCGAGTTGCGCCAGCGGTTCATCTTCCTCTTCCGCCTCCTCAAGGCCGACATCGTGGTCACCTACGACCCGTGGGGCGCGTACGAGGAGAACCCCGATCACGCCGTCACCAGCCGGTGCGTGGAGGCGGCCGCGTGGATGGCGGGGGGCACGAAGGACTACCCGGAGCACTTCGCCGCGGGCCTCGCGCCGCATGCCGTGAAGGAGAAGTACTACTTCGCGCGCTTCCAGCAGCGGGTGAACCGCGTGGTCGACATCGGCCCGTGGGTCGAACGGAAGATCGACGTGAACCTCGAGAACGTGGCGCAGGGGCCGGCTGGTCAGAACGGTCAGCGCCTGCGTGCGCGTCTGGCGGCCGAGGGCCGGCGGCTGCCGCTGCTCGGCGACGACGACCGCACGGCCAACCGGGAGTTCATCCGGCAGTTCGTGCTCGACCGCGATCGCGAGGCCGGTGCCCCGCACGGCCTGGCGCATGCCGAGGCGTTTCACCACATCGAGACACCTCCCGACGCCGTGCAGGAGTACCTGCGTCAGCACGCGGTGCCGCGTTGACGGGCACCGGAAAGCGGGGAGCGGGACTCGGCAATATCAGGTGACGACATCGGCACCGGTCCGAGTCGCGCACGCCCGCGTCCCTGGCTGCCAGGTAGGCTGCAGGCCGTAGGCCGCAGGCCGCCCAGCTGGCATCAAGCATCAAGCATCAGTCATCAGCAAGGCATCCCGGGGACGATTGCGCACCCCCGCGCGATTCTCCGCGCCGTCCTGCCGGCCACCCGCCTGCGCTCCACACGATCCCCGCTCGCAACGACCCGCCGGACGCGGACTTTGCCGGGCGGGATGTCGCTCGGGCATTGGCATGGCAGTTGCCCCTCCTCTGGCGGTCGTCGAACCGACAGCATCACGAAGCTGCGTGATCTCCCCCGACTGACGGTCCGAAGGACCAGAGAGGGGGAATCATGCGGACCGCACTGCTCGTCACGCTGCTGACGTTCGGAGCGTTGTCGCCTGCGCTGGCGCAGGAGACGCCGGTCGTGGACGTCTCTGGTGGATATTCGTACCAGCGACTCGAGGGTGAGGGGCTCAACGGGTGGTACGCCACTGTGGGGGGCAACATCACCAGCTGGTTCGGACTGGTCGGCGACGTCAACTGGCACTACACGAGCGAACGGATCCCGCCGTTCGAGGATTTCCCCGGCGGTCGGGCCAAAGACGACGTCCGGGCCATCCTCGGGGGACCGCGATTCACGTTCCGGAGCGGACAGGTAGCCGCCTTCGCACACGTGAAGGGCGGCGTGGTCACCTCGCACTGGAGCTTCGAAGGGTTTGGCGAGGGTGAGTCGTCGAACGCGGCCATGGAACTGGGCGGCGGCGTGGACGTGTGGGTGCTCCCACGCCTGGCCATTCGGGGCGGCGTTGACGGCCGGGTCATCTTCTACGAGGACGATGAGCGCGACGGCTCCTTCCGCGTGCACGTCGGTCTCGTCGTGGGCTTCGGCAGGCGGTGACTACCTCATGCCGGTCAGGCGGTGACTCACCTCGCGCAGTCGCCGGCGCGCGTCCACGTCGGCGGCCTGGGCGTGCGGTGTCGCCAGTTGCTGGCCGAGGAAGTAACTCCCGCTCGGCGCGTCGGTGGCGATGACGTGCATCACCGCGCTGGCGCCCTCGTCTACGGTCGATCGGGCCGTCATGCCCAGGGCGGCAATCATGTGCGTGTCCATGCCCGTCGCGGGATGCACGGCCTGCACCACGATGTGCTTCGGCTTCAGCTCCGCGGCCAGGTCGATCGTGAACATCACCTGCGCCAGCTTGCTCTGGCTGTACGCGCGATAGCCGGTGTACCCGCGTTCGAGCATCACGTCGGTGAAGTCGATCGGCGCCGCGCTGCGCGACGAGACGTTCACGACCCGGGGCGACCGGCCCTTCTCGATGAGCGGCAGCAGGCGGTACGTGAGCAGGTAGCCCGCGAGGTAGTTCACCGCGAAGGTCAGTTCGTGCCCGTCCCGGCTCACCTGTCGCTCGTCGCGCAGGAAGATGCCGGCGTTGTTCACGAGCAGGTCGAGCCGCGTGTAGTCGCGAGCAATGGCGTCGGCCAGGCGGCGCACCTCGTCGAGCGAAGCGAAGTCGGCGCGATAGAAGCGAGCCGAACCCTTGCCGTTCTTCGCGATCTCGTCCACGAGGGCCTGCCCGCGCTCGGCGTTGCGACCATGGACGATGACGTGCGCGCCCTGGGCCGCCAGCCGGCGGGCGAGTTCACGTCCGAGCCCGTCGGTCGATCCCGTGACGAGCGCGATGCGCGCGTCGGGCGTGGGCGAGGTCGGCCCGGCGGGCTGCGCCCACGACGACACGGCCACGCCGAGTGCGGCCAGCAGCAGGCACCCTGCACGCTGCAGCACGGCACTCACGACACGCCTGTCAGCTTGCGACTCACGTCACGCAGTTGTCGCCGCGCGTCGGCGTCGGCGGCCTGTGCGTGCGGCGTACCCACCTTCTGGCCCACGAAGTAGCTGCCGCTGGGGGCATCCGTCGTGATGGCGTTCATCACCGCCGCCGTGCCCTCCTCCACGGTACTCCGCGGCGTGAGCCCGGCCGACGTGACCATGGTCGTGTTCATGTACGTCGCCGGGTGCAGCGACTGCACGACGATGCCCTTCGGCTTCAGTTCGGCGGCCAGGTCGATCGTGAACATCACCTGCGCCAGCTTGCTCTGCCCGTACGCGCGGTTGCCCGTGTAGCCCCGTTCGATCATCACGTCGGTGAAGTCGATGGGCGCGGCGCTGAGCGACGAGACGTTGACGATGCGAGGCGTGCGACCTTTCTCGAGGAGCGGCAGCAGGCGGTAGGTGAGCAGGTAGCCGGAGAGGTAGTTCACGGCGAACGTCAGCTCGTGGCCGTCCGTGCTGACCTGGCGATCGCCCGTGCGGACGAAGATGCCGGCGTTGTTCACCAGCAGGTCGAGGCGCGAGTAGTCGCGAACGATGTCGTCGGCCAGGCGACGCACCTCGGCGAGCGAGGCGAAGTCGGCCTGGTAGAACTTCGCCGACCCCTTGCCGGCCTTCGCAATCTCGTCGACGACCGCCTTGCCACGCTCGGCGTTGCGTCCGTGGACGATGACGTGCGCGCCTTCGGCCGCGAGCCGACGGGCCACCTCGCGCCCGAGGCCGTCGGTGGAGCCGGTGACGAGCGCGATGCGCGTATTCGGCCCCGGCGTGGGCGGTGCGGCCGGCTGCGCGCCGGCCGTCGCGTGGACGAGTGACAACGAGAGGCAGGCTGCGAGCAGGGTGCGCATGGCCCGCATCATACGCGGGCCCCACGGCAGCCGCGACATCCCGTCTACTCCAGCGTGAAGGAGATCGAGACCGTCATGACCACGTCGATGGGCACCCCGTTGAGCAGCGTCGGCTCGAACTTCCACTTGCGGACGGCGTCCACGGCCGCGATGCCGAGGTCCGGGTGCACCTGCGGCGACGTGACGCGCGCCGCGGTGACGGTGCCGTCGCGACCGATGATCGCGTCGATCGTCACCTCGCCCTCACGGCCTTCGTCGCGCATCGACTGCGGGTAGACGGGCTTGACGTCCACCAGCTTGCGCGGCGGGCGGATGTTGCCGCCCACGCGGACCGGCGTCGGGCCGGCGGCCGGCGGAGCGCCCGTGCCGCGCGCCGCCCTGACGGCGATGGTCTCGCGCACCTGGCCGACTTCGAGGGTGACGACCCGGCTCCAGTCCGCCGTGTCACGCAGCACGATCTCCTGCCGTACGGCACGGAAGCCCGGCAGCTTCGCCTCGAGGGTGAACGTGCCGGCATCCACGCCCGGGAACGCGAAGCGTCCAGACGCATCGGTGGCGGTCTCGAGCTTCTGAGGGCCGCCGGTGAGCGACAGCTTCACGTCCGGTACGACCGCGCCCATCGGGTCGTAGACGACGCCCTCGAGCGGCGCCTGGCTGGCGACGCCGCGGACCACGGCAATCGGGAGCAGCAGGGCGACGAGGCACGTCGTGAGCAGCGCGAGACTCGCGCGCCGGGGTGTCGAGCGGGTGTAACGAGGATCGAGCATGGCGGCGATTCTCCTGTGCAGGGTGGTCGGTCGAGCCATGGGTGTGGCCAGGGTCGGTGTGCCCGGCGTGGCGTGGAGGGCACGTGCCACGGCCAGCAGGTGTTCGGCGTACATCGTCGGCGCCAGCCCACGGGCCAGCACCGCGTCGTCGCACGCACGCTCACCCTCGAGCGCGAGCCGTCGGCACGCGATCCAGGCCAGTGGGTTCCACCAGAAGGCGGCGCGTACCATCGATGCGTAGGCCTGCCAGGCCCAGTCCCGGCGGCGCACGTGCGCCAGTTCGTGAGCCAGCACGACGTCCACCCGTGCGCGCGGCCAGCCCAGTGCACAACGAGGCACGAGGAGGTATGGGCGTCGCCAGCCCCCTGTCGCGAGCACATCGTCGCGCGGGCTGAGGAGCAGCCGCACGGCCCGCCCGGTCGTCAGCGGCTGGATGGTGGCCAGGGCCTCGCGCCAGGTGGGCTCGTCGAGAGGCGTGGCGCGTCGGGCCAGGGCTGCCAGGCGTGTGAGAGCCACGCCCACCCCCACCAGGCCGACGAGCGCGCCCACGAGCCAGACGATCGTCGCCATGGTCGTCGGTTCGACCAACGGTCGCTGCGGCGTGGCATCGCTCGCTGCCTCGGTTCGTGGAACCGCGACGGCCGCGCCTGCGACGGCGAGTCGCCCAGGGACGTCGGATGTGGGGGCCACCCGTGTGGCCCACCGGAACTCCAGTGGTGGCAACAGGGCGGCGAGCGGCCCGATGACGGGCGCGATGCAGAGGGTGGTGGTCAGCACCGCGTGTCGTGCGGCAGGCGTAGACCGGCGCAGCGCAGCGCACGCCACAAGGCCGACCGCGAGCACGAGCGACGATCGCAGCGCGAGGTCGAGCGCGCTCACGACGCCTCCTCCCGCGCCCGGCGCACGAGGTCTTCGATGCGCGCGAGTTCCTCGGCCGACAGCCGCCCGGCATCCGGACCCAGCAGGGCCGCCACGGCCTTGGCGCGCGACCCGTCGAAGAAGGTGTCCACCAGGTGCCGCAGTGCCGATCGCCGCGCCGAGTGTCGCGGCACCTTCGGCGCGTACACGAAGCGATGGCCCGCGAGCTCGTGCGTCACGTGGCCCTTGCCTTCGAGGATGCGCAGCTGCGTGCGCACGGTCGAATCGCTCGGCGACCCGGGCAGTGCGGCCTGCACGTCGGCAGCGGTGGCCCGGCCGAGCCGGTAGAGGACGTCCATGATCTGCCGCTCCCTGCGGCTCAGGGCGTGATCCATCGCTGGGGTCGACTCCGTGAATTTTATAACACTGACGTTAAAGAAATAACACCACGCCCGCCGCGTGTCAACCGCGTGCTTTCGTGGCATGCTGGCGACCACCTGAGAGGAGGATGCATGCCGTGCGTGCCTGGAGTGCACTCGTGAGACGGAACACGGCCGCCCTGCTCGTCGCGCTCGGCAGCCTGCTCGGCGTCTTCTCCACCAGCGCGGCGGAAGCACAGGTCCGGGAGCCTGAGGCCTACACGCTCGCTGGCCGGCCGCTGTATCCGCCCGAGCCCATCCCGAATCGCGACCGATTGCTGCGCGACCTGCAGGAGGCGCAGTCGGTGGCCAACACGACGACGCCAGAGGCGACCATCTGGATCGGCAGGCGGCAGGCCTATCTGTGGCGCTATCGCGACGCGATCGAGACGTTCACGCGCGGCATCCGCCGGCATGCCGACGATCCGCGGCTCTATCGCCACCGTGGCCATCGCTACGTCACGACGCGGAAGTTCGATCTGGCGCGCGAGGACCTGGAGCGCGCCGCTGCGCTCATCGACGGTCGCCCGGACGAGATCGAGCCCGACGGCGCGCCCAATCCGGCGGGCCAGCCACGCAGCACGTTGCACTTCAACGTGTGGTACCACCTCGCGCTCGCGTACTACCTCCAGGGCACGTACGACCGCGCGGCCGAGGCCTGGCGCGAGTGCCTGCGCGTGTCGCGCAACGACGACTCGGTGGTGGCCGCCACCGACTGGCTGTGGATGACGCTCATGCGCCTCGGCCGCCGAGGCGAGGCGGCGCAACTGCTCGAGCGCATCACGCCGACGATGGACATCCTCGAGAACGGCGCGTACCACCGCCGCCTGCTGATGTACAAGGGTCTCGAGAAGGCGGAGGCCCTGCTCGCCGATGGCACGACCGACCCCACGACGCTGGCGACGCAGGGGTATGGCGTGGGCAACTACTACCTGGTGACCGGACAGACCGATCGCGCGCGCGCCGTGTTCCAGCAGATCACCGCCGGCAGCGGATGGAATGCCTTCGGCGTCATCGCCGCGGAGGCCGACCTCGCGCGCATGCAGCCGTAGATGATGGCGACCCGGCGGACGGCCGGGACCCGCCTCCGCCAACCGGCTTCGGCGAGCCAGGCGGCCGTCCCTGCCAAGGAATGCCGCGATGCCGGGAATGCCGGCACCACGGTAGGGACGGCGCTCCGCGCCGTCCGCCCCGATTGCCCCGCGCCCGGCGGGCGGCTGGGACAGCCGTCCCCACCAACAACGCCCGGCGGACGGCTGGGACAGCCGTCCCTACCTACGACTGATGACCGGGTTCTCCATCGTCGCGAAGAAGTCCGCGACGATGGCGTCGCGGTCGAACTGCTCCCAGATGGTGATGCGTCGCGGGTTGTCGGGGCGCTCTTCCCACTTGTCACCGACCAGGGCTGGCGCAGGCTGCGTGCGCGACGTGGCCCACGCCGGGTTCTTCAGGATGGCGGCGGCGGCCATGTCGTAGAGCGCACGCGACGGTGGCGTGCCGTCGAGCGCGATGTGCGCGAACAGGTCGATCGAGTAGTCGCCGAACGTGGAGAAGGCCGTGCCGTGTCGGCCCGTCACCGGCGCGGCCGCGACCGGACCGCGGCCCTTCATCCGCGCGCCGATCTCCTCACGTGTCACGCGCACCGCATCGGTCCCGGTGCCGTCGCCGTAGCGCACCGTGGCCATCTCGAACGGTACGTCCACCGACAGCACGTACCGGAGGGACTCGGGGTCGTTCTCCTGGTTGTACTCGCCCGGCTTCGGGTAGTTGGAGCCGAGCCAGACGATGCGCACGTTGGCGGCAATGGACGGATCCTTGGCGAGCGCGAGCGCGACGTTGGTCAGCTTGCCGATTGGCAGCAGCACGAGCCGGTCGTCGGGCGACGAGGCGCGCGCCCGCGCGATGATGAAGTCGACGGCCTCGGACCCGTCGAACGTCGCGTCGCCAATCCGCGGTCGGATGGCCGTGAACGATCCGTTGGCTCCGGCATGGAGCGGCACCTTGCCCTCGAGCGTGCACAGCGCCAGCACGCGTCGGGCCTCGGCCAGCTGCTGCTGCACGTCGCCGCCGCCGCGTGTGGCGTTCACGGTGATGCCCTCGATGGCGAAGGTGTCGCCGTCGAGCAGCATGTACGCCAGCGCGTGCTGATCGTCGAGCTCGTTGTTGGCGTCGGTGTCGACGAGCACCCTGAGGCGGGGCCCTGGGGCGCTTGTCGTCGGTGGGTCGAAGTCGACAATGGGCTCCGGCTGCGGCGACGAGGGCGGCTGGCTGCTGCATCCGGTCAGGGCCGTGCACAGGGCGGCGGCAGCGACGAGCAGGCGGGTCGTGCAGGGCATACGGCGTCTGGTCTCCCGGTGTGTGCGTGGGCCCACGGCTGTTGAGTGCGTCCATGCTGCCGGCGTAGCATGTCGCCGTCAACCGAAATGCCGGCCCGCCCCATGGCCGCCGACCGTCCGGGGAGGACGCGTGTTCACCACCCTCGTCATCGTCACCGCCGTGTTGCTGGCCCAGGGAGGGCCGTCGGCACAGGAACGCATCCTCATCGATCACCACAAGGCCATCAGGCTGCGCGACGGCGTCACCGTGTATGCCGACGTCTACCGTCCCTCGCGCGACGGGCGCTTCCCGACGATCGTGGTGCGCACGCCGTATGGCGTGCAGCGCGAGAACGTCGGCGTCCACGATCGGATGATCCAGCTCGCCCGCATGGGCTACGCCGTCGTCAACACCGACGTGCGTGGTCGCTACGAGAGTGAAGGGGAGTGGGATCCGTTCAGGTTCGAAGCCAGAGACGGCTACGACGTCGTCGAGTGGGCGGCGAAGCAGCCGTGGTCCAACGGCAAGGTGGCGACGCAGGGCGGCAGTTACCTCGGGCACGTGCAGTGGGCCACGCTCGGCGAGCAGCCGCCGAGCCTGGTCGCGGCATTTCCGGCCGTTGCGTCCACGAACCTCTACAAGAACTGGATCACCCACGGCGGGGCCTTCCACCTCGCGTTCAACTTCGGCTGGGGCGTGGTGCGCATGCCGTATCGCATCATGCAGCCGCAGTGGTACTTCACCGGGCCCGACGCCGCGCCCGAACTGCGCTACGAGAAGCTGCTGCTGCACCTGCCGCTCGAGACGATGGACGAGCAGGCGTTCCAGCACCCGGTGAAGCACTGGCGCGACTGGGTGGCACACGAGAGCTACGACGCCTACTGGAAGGCCGTGAGCGACGAGGAGAAGTTCTCGAAGGTGAACGTGCCGGTGATGACGCAGGGCGGCTGGTTCGACATCTTCCTGCCCGGCACCATCGACGGATTCGTGGGCGTGCGGCAGAAGGGCGCCAACGAGCGCGCGCGATCGCTCACGCGCATGGTGATCGGCCCGTGGGGCCACGGGCCGTCGCGCAAGTACGGCGACCTCGATTTCGGGCCCGACGCCGATCGCACGCTGTTCCAGTACGAGACGCGCTGGCACGACTTCCACCTGAAGGGCATCGCCAACGGCGTGGACACGGAGCCGCCCGTCCAGATCTTCTACATGGGCATCAACCGCTGGCGTGGCGAGCAGGAGTGGCCGGTGCCCGGCACCCAGTACACGCGGTGGCACCTGCAGCCGGGAGGCGGCCTGGCGCCCGCGGCGCCGACGGCCGCCGACGCGTCGACCACTTACCGCTACGACCCGAACGACCCGGTGCCAACGACCGGCGGCAACAACTGCTGCGGATCACCGACCATTGCCGGGCCCGTGGACCAGAAGCCGCTGGACGCACGCAAGGACATCGTCCGCTTCACCAGTGACGTGTTGCGGGAGCCGGTCACGATTGGCGGTCCGGTGTCGATGGACCTGCACGCCACGACAGACGGCCGCGACACCGACTGGATGGTGAAGCTGATCGACGTGCATCCCGACGGCAAGGCGTATCCGATGGCCGAGGGCATCATCCGCGCGCGCTTCCGCGAGGGCCTCGACAAGCCGCAGCTCCTCACCCCGGGACAGGCGTACCGCTACACCGTGGACATGGTCGGCACGGCCGTCGTCTTCCAGCCGGGGCATCGCATCCGCGTGGACATCACGTCGAGCAACTTCCCGCAGTTCGACCGCAACCTGAACACGGGCGACCCGCTCGGCAAGGGCACGCAGCCGCGCGTGGCGCAGCAGACGATCCACCACTCGGCGAGCAGGCCGAGCGCAATCGTGCTGCCGATCGTGAAGGGATTCTGAGGAACGCCGAACGCCGAACGCCGAACGCAGAATGCCTATCGCAGAAGCGGACGCGTCCGACGACTCTGAGTAGAGGTAGTCCGGGGTGCGGCGCGGTCGGAGACCGCGCCCTTCCCGTGTCCGGGCTGCACGGGGCTGAATCCGGAAATTCCTCTCCGTCGCCACCACGACGAGGCACATCAGCGGCCGGCACGCGCGTGGTCGCCCCTCACAACCGCGTGATCCACTCGACGACCTCGGGATGGCCATCGATGGCGTAAAGGCTCAGGTGCGGAACCCCGACGACGCGAAACCGCCCGGGAACCTCGAAGCTGCGGCACTCCCAGTTGCCGTGTCCCGACGGGAATCGCCGCTCGTTGCGTACGCCGAATCGTTCGCCCAGGTATCGATACGGCGTGCTGCCGTAGGTGAGTACCCATCTCGGTTGGACGATCTCGAGCGCCCGCTCGTGGACTGACCAGCACATCGTCGCGTAGCGCTGGTACAGGAGACTTTTCTCGTTGCGGCTCCTCGGGAAGATCAGGTTCGATGCGGCTACCCCAAGCGGGTCAAGACCAAGCTGCGCCAGCAGCCAGAGGATTCGGCGCTGAAGCGTGTCGCGCCCTTTCCATGTGGCATGGACGTAGCTATTCCACTCGCTCTTCAGCACTCCACTCGCGGTCAGGTCGTCAGACACCAGTCCATCGAGGCTCTGCCGAATCGTCATGAGGGCCGGATTGTTCGGGTCTCCACCTGGGTTGAGGCCAAGCAAGTACACCTCGCCCTTACGGAGGGTGGATGCCCCGCTGTAAAGCACTTGTCCACTCACATCCAGCAGGTCTCGCAGCTGCCCGCGCGCGAAGTCTACGAAAGCACACGGGGATCCAGATGTGGGTCCGCTCGCAGTGGCGTTCGGACCTGCCGGGCTGGGCAGCACCTTCGGCATCGGCGCAACAGGTGAGGGAGACAGTGGCGACAGAGCGCGGCCCGTATGCGTCGCGGGATTCTTGCCGTGACCAAACCGGACCTTGATGGCCTGCAGTCCGCATGCAACCGCGCCGGCGTGTGCAGCCGCGACGGCGTCGCGGATGGTCGCGTGTCCCGCCGACTCGATGACGCCCGCTCTCTGAGCCACGCCGCGCGGCACGATCTTGAATGCCCCCGCGCGTCCCTTGACGATGATCTTGTCTTGCTTACCGGTGCCGACCACGACCACCGAGTCAATCGTCTTGCCAACTCGTTGCTGCGAGTGCAGCAATCTCTCGAAGTCATCCCAGAGCTGTTCCATGGCAGCTTCTCCTAGGGTGCCGCGTTCTTGCCGTACCGCGTGCCGACGGCCCAGAGTCCGGCAGCGTGTACGGCCTGTCGCGCGACGGTTATCGCTTCAGCCATCGTCGAGTGACGCGACTCGCTCACGCCCTTGGTCTTCGCGAGCGCGTACGGGGCGACCACCCAGGAATTGCGGGAGAACCGGATGACGACCTTGTCCTCTTCGCGGTCCAACGGAACTCGTCGACCTTCGACGGCGACCTCGACCAGCGAGTCGATCTTTCCGCCCTTCTCCTGCTGTTCGGTCAAACGCATCTTGAGCCGGGTCCAATGTTGTTCCATGCCGAGTCCCTCCTATCGTGTCTTGCTGTCTTGTGCGAACTGGTGCCGACATGCCTGGACGACGATGAGGGTTCATCGTCGAGTAGCAGGGCCACCGGCCCCCCACGTCAGCTGGACGTGTTTACCGACGCACCCGCTGACTACTCGATCTCCTCGATGTAGCGTGCGCCTAGCGAGTCGGCAATCCTCGACATGAGCTCCTGGTCCATCTCTTCGCCGACCTCGTGCACGCGCAGTTCATCGAACGAGTTGAATACGGAGTAGTAGTTGCCTCCCTGGCCCGAGGACTCGGTGATGATCTTGTGTCCGCGCGTGACGTAGGCCGCCGCTTCCCCTACCTTGCCCACACACACCCCGACGAAGCGGAGGTTGCGAGGTTGACCCGGGTCGTCGAAGTCGAACCCGGCCAAGTCAATCTGCTTCATCTGTTCGCGAAGCTTAGCCGTCGCCGCCACTTCGCGCTCACGGCGACTCACGAGTGCCTCGAGCGCCTCTGTCACGAGGGAGGACAGGCTCTCGTCGCCGTCCCCGACGAGCGCCTTGGCTCGCTCCCACACCTGGGCGGCAGAATCCTTGACGTACAGCGTTACGCGCGGCATCGGGGGCCTCGGCACGACATCATCATGCATATCAGTATACTTCGCCATTGACACAGTATGCATATACACATACGTACAGTCAATTCTTTCTTGTCGTCTGTTCCAACGGCTCCCCGATGGCACGCCGGGCACCTGCCGTATGGCGCCGTTCCGAGGTGTACTGGCGCTTGAATCACGACGTAGGCAACGGGTGCTCGTCCCAGGCCCATCCGGGGCACTGCGGGAGATGGTTCAACAGGAATGCCCGCACGCCGCGAATGCGCACGCTGGCAGGCGGCAGGCGGACCGCTCGGAGAGTGATGGGCCCTGTTAGTTCGGGGAGTGGCTTGCACGGGCGCCGCGGTCGAAGCGCCAGCACGACGAGGCGATGTCGGCGGACGCCGACTGTACCTCCGGGCGTCACCAGCGCAGCCAGACACGCGCGCTGCCGGCGGGCTGCCGAGGGTTGAGCGGCCGCCTCCGATTGCAGGGGACGCGACCCCGAGGCACATCGAGCGGCCGGCAAGCGCGTGGTCGCCCGGACGGTACCGGAGGCGGGAGCGGCGTCGCCTCGGCGTGAAGGACCCGGGTTGCCTGGGCGTTGCGTCCCGCGTGGGGAGCGGCGCGGTCGGCGGACGGCTGGGACAGCCGTCCCTACCTTGGTCAGACACGGCCGGCGGACGGCTGGGACACCGTCCCTACCTTGGTCAGACGCGGTCGGCGGACGGCGGGACAGCGTCCCTACCCGTGTCAGGCGCGTCCGGCGAATTCGCGCGTCTCGGTGTGGACGCGCACCTTCTCGCCCTCGTTGACGAACAGCGGCACGCGGACCTCGAGACCCGTATCGAGCTTCGCGGCCTTCGTGACGCTGCCGCTCGCCGTGTCGCCGCGGCTGCCCATCTCGGTCTCGGCCACGGTCAGCTCGACGATCACCGGCAGCTGCATCCCGATCGGGTTGCCGTTGAACTTCTGGATCTGCACCTCGAGGTTGTCGGTCAGCAGCAGGCGATCGTCGCCGACGATGTCCTCGTTGAGCGTGAGGGTCTCGTAGGTCTCGAGGTCCATGAAGTGGAAGCCCGTGCCGTCGGCGAACTGGAACGAGGCCGGCACCATCACCAGGTCGGGCTCCTTCAGCTTGTCCTGGGCCTTGAACGTCTTGTCGAACACCGCGCGCGTCAGCAGGTTGCGCATCTTCACGCGCACCAGCGTCTGCCCGCCGCGCGCCGTGGGGCGCGACACCTCCACGTCGAGCATGTGGTAGGGCGCATCCTCGAACTCGACGTACATCTTGCGCTTCAGGTCGATTGCGGCGATCAGTCCGGCCATGGCGGTGCGGGCAGTCCTCTCAGAGAAAGCGTTGCAGGAACGCGAGGACGGCCTGCCGTCCCTCGGGCGTCTCCTGGTGTTCGACGTCGTAGCGCAGCAGCGACCACCGCTCGGGATGGCCCTGCGCGGCATACACCTGCTTCAGGTGCTGGTCGATGCGATCCAGCCCTTCGACGGGCGTCAACTTGTCGCGCGTCCCGGCCAGCGCCAGGTGCGCGCGTGGTGCGATGAGTGCATTGATCTGCGCCGCGGTGAAGTGCGTGAGCAGGTCGGGCACGTAGTAGTAGATGCCGTGCCGCGACAGGCCCTTGTCATCGATCAGCGCCTGGAAGTCGGTGAGGCAGTTGATGTCCACACAGACCTTCATCCGTTCGTCGAGCGCCGCGAGCCACCATGCGGCCGTCGAGCCCATCGACATGCCGAGCGTGGCGAGACGGGCCGGGTCCACGTCGGCACGCTGCAGGAACACGTCCACCGTGCGCAGGTGGTCGTAGACCATCATCCCCCACAGCACCTGACCCTTCCAGAGCATCGCCTTGAACATGTCGAGCTCGGAGGTGTGGCTGCGCTCGCCGAAGATCCAGGCATCCACGCAGATCGCGACGTAGCCACGGTCGGTCAGCGCCTTGGCGTAGGGGGTCGGCTGCAGGTAGCTGCGACCGTCGATGAACTCCTGCTTGCCGATCTTGTACCCGCCGCCGTGCGAGTGGCAGAAGATCACGCCGGGCGCACGGCCGGTCAGGTTCTTGGGGCGGGCCACGTACCCGGGCGCCGGCTCGATGCCGTTGAGGTCGAAGCGCCAGCTCTCGAGGACGTAGCCGTCGCGCTCCTCTTCCTTCAGCTTCTCGCCCGAGACGGGACGGTTCCTGTCGGGCAGGCGCCCGAGAAGGCCGTAGAGCTGCGCGCGTCGGCTTGCGGCCGTCGAAGGAGAAGTCGTGGGGGCCTGCATGTCGGCTGCCGCTCCGGTCGTCGCCAGGACGCCGAGGCTACCCAACGATCCCAGGACCTCGCGCCGCGTCAGGGGCGTATCGCTCATCCGAACAGTGTAAATGCCGCGATGCTCGAAATGCCGCGAAGGCCGGAAATCCGGAGCGCGGTCAGCCCATCACCACGGTGCCGCCCTCGTCGAGCGGGAGGTCGCCGTCACAGGTGGCCGTCACCTCCATCTCGGCGACCGTGACCGCGGCCCCGTACGACGAGAGAAATGCCGTGTCGGCGGCGTCGCGGCCCGTCGCGATGCGCAGCAGCGTCTGCCGCGGGGCCAGGCGCGTGGCATCCAGCACGTGCCACTGGTCCCCGCTCCAGGCCTCGACCACGGCATGGAAGTCCATCGGCGAGAGCCCGGGGGCATAGCAGGCGACCAGGCGCGCGGGCACGGCCAGCGCGCGCAACACGCCGACGACCAGGTGCGCGAAGTCGCGGCACACGCCGCGCCGCGTGAGCAGGGTGTCCACCGCGCCGTCGGTGTGATCGCTCGATCCCGAGACGTAGGCCACACGTGAGTGGACCCAGGCCTCGACGGCGCGCAGCGCGGCGGCGCCCCTCAACGTGCCGAACTGGTCGGCCGCGAACGCCAGCAGCTTGTCCGACTCGGCGTAGCGGCTCGGGCGGAGGTACTCCACCAGGTCGGACGGCGCGGTGGACTCCGGCGCCGTTCGACCCGTGACCGTGGCCCGATAGTCGATCTCCGCGCGCCCGGCCGTGGCGCGCCACCGGTGTACGCGCGCGCCATGCCGCATGGTCGCCGACTCGGCAGCGACGTGCGATCCGCCCTGCGTGATCTGCAGCTGCTCGTCCACCGAGTAGGTGCCCGAGGCGACTGTCGCACACAGCAGCACGTCGGCATCGCCCGCGATGTCGAGGGCGAGGCGGGCCGTCACGGTGCGACGCATCACATCAGGCATTGAAGCATTGTAGGGAATGCCGGGATGCGCGAATGCCGCGATGCCGAAATGCCGCGAATGCCAGGACTGAATCACGGATCAGGTTGGGTGACGAAGAGGTCGAAGGTGTCGCGGCCGTCGGCCTCGCTCACCGGCTGGCGCGACAGGAAGGCGACGACTCGTCCGTCGCGGCTGATGGTTGGGTAGGCCGCGCCCTCCAGCCATGGCAATCCTGCCGTGGAGGCATTCACCCGTGTCACGTCGCCCGCCCCCGCGTCCCAGAGGAAGACGTCGGCGAGGAGGTTGATGTCGCGGCGGCAATCAGGCCGTCCACGCGTGCCGCACCCCATGTCGGTACCGGTCGCCTCGAACACCACACGACGACCGCCGGCGTCGATCGAGGGCATGCCGGCGCCGCCGTTGGCTTCGCGTCCCTGCGGCGTGGCACTGAGCAACTGCCGCTCCCCGCTTTCCACGTGCTCCAGGTAGACCTGCGCCCTGCCCGACAGGCGTCGGCCCGCAAGCAGGTTGGTGGCCCGGGACACGTACGCGATCCACACGCCATCGTCGGACAACGCCGGTGCGTACGTGTCGCCGTCGGCATCGCCCTCTCGGGGTTGTCCCACCGTGCGGACGCCACGCACGTTGGCCACCCGGATGACGGACCGGCGGGCGGTGGGCACGCGCACGACGTACGCCACGACGCTGCCATCGTGGTTCACGGCCGGGCTGTGTCCCTCACCGAGATCCTCGAGCACGTGGGTGCCGTCGAGTCGTACGCGATGGATCCGGCTCGGTTCGAAGTCCCGGAGGTCTGCGGTGCGGGCGTGGAAGACGACGACCCGGCCATCGCCGGAGATGGCTGGTGCCGCGCTCATGGTTGGTCGCTGGCTGGACGGTCCTGGAAGCTGCAGCGGCCGGCCCACCCCACGGTCGAACAGGAACACGTCCGGCGTGCCGGGCGTGTCGCCTTCGACCAGGTCGCTGGCGTCGGACTCGAAGACGACACGCTGACCGTCGCCCGAGATGCGGGCACAGTGGCTTCCGCTCCGGCCCGATGCGCCGGAGAGGCCCCGCGACACGAGGGTGAGCGCCTGCGTGGCGCGGTCGAACAGGTACACATCGGACCGGTCGTTCGAGTCGGCGGGATCGAGCGGCGCGAGGGCGTCGAAGGCGACGACCTGTCCGTCGGCCGACAGGGCAGGGCGACAGGGTCGCCCCCGAGTCCCGTCGTGTCCGGCAGGAATCACCAGGTACCGGCGCTCGTCGGTGGCTGCCACCGAGGCCAGTCCCGCAAGGGCGAGCAGGAGTGCGCCGCGCACGGGTGCCTCACCGCGGGCGGAACTCGGCCGCCACCACCTGGCCCACCAGCACCGCGCGGGCCGTCTCGAACGTGCCCGACGCCTTCCGCACCGAGCCGTCGCCGAGCGAGTGCTGCGTGGCGACCCTCACGCCGTCGAGTCGTTCGAGGACGTGCTCGACCTCGTGGGCGACGAGTTCTGCCAGGCGCGTGCTGGCCGGGACCGCCACCGTCGCCTCCTGCGAGCCATCGGGCTGGACCACGACCGTCGTGGCAGCGTGGGCGTCGAGCACGTGTCGGTGGTGGACGAGTTCGATGCGCAGCGTCAGGCGGGGCTGACGACTCAACCGCTGCCACTGCCTGCGGAAGGCCGTCGAGCGCGCGATCAGGTCGTCCACCAGGCCCTGCAGCTTGCCGTCGACGATGATGGCGGCAGTGGCGCGGTTCGACACGATGGAGGCGCCGACCGCCTCGGGTCTGATCAGATCGAAGGCCGAACTCACGCTCGCTGGTTGCGCCAGCAGCGTGCCACTGCCGAGCGCCCAGGCGAGCGCCACGTTCCGAGCACCTGCGCATGTGATGACCATGCGCCGACGCTAGGCGTGGGCTGCCCGGCAGGTCCTTTGGAGGCGTGCAGGAAAGACCGAGAAAACGCAGAGGAAAGCGTAAGCACGCTCAAGTGGCTCAGTGTCAGTCACTTGCGCGACTGGTACGCACTACTTCCAGCCGGTGCTCCGGCGCGTGAACCGCGCGGGAATGGCGGGCTTGGCCTCCGCGGGGGGCGCGGGCGCGCCGGCGGGCTCGCCCGACGCGGCGGCGATTTCGCGCTCGAGTTCCTCGTCGTTGGGCAGTCCGGCCAGCTGGTCGGCGAACATCAGCGACTGCTGCGAGGGGATCTCGAAGCGCTTGCCGCAGGCCTTGCAGGTGACCTCGTCCTCGACGCGGAGCAGGTAGTCGCGCAGCTTGGCGAACTTCGCGCGGTCGCGCTCGTCGGCGCCGCCCGGGAGGCGGTCTTTCTTCGTGCGCCGCACCCAGCGGACGTCGTAGTCGCTGGTGCGCCGGCAGCGCGGGCACTGGTACTTCGCGCGTCGGGACTCGGGCCGCTCGTTGAAGAAGGCGCGCTCGTCGAGGGACATGAGGGGCATGGTAACGCCTAATGCCTGATGCCTGATGCATGGCGCATGGCGCATGACGCATGACGTCGAAGGGAGAAAGGGAAGGGGCGAAGGAGGAAGGGAAGGGAAGGGCGGTGTCCAGCGAGACGGTGATCCAGACCTCGTCGGGGCGGTGAGCCGCACGGCAATCACCGCCGGGTTCCCTCGAGCGTGGCCGGTCCGCGTGAACTGCCCGGTTCTGGCCGCGAGCGAGGGCATATCCCGTCGTGAGTGAACGGTTGTCGTCGGCCTGCCCCGTGCGGGTGGACGTCGCGCGCGGTGCTCGCCTGGCGCGCCGCCACGCGCATGGATGCCCCGGGCCCCGTGTCGCGACTCGGACTGATGGCCACACCGCTGACTTCCTATCCTGGACAGGAGGGCTGGCCTACCCTTTCCCCCCGACGGCTCCCAGGTGGCCTTCAGCTGGAGCAACTCGAACGACGGCACACCCGACATCTTCGTGAAGCTGGTGGGCGATGGCGAGCCATTGCGCCTGACCGACCACCCCGCGCACGACATCGCGCCGTCGTGGTCACCGGATGGACGGTGGCTCGCGTTCCTCCGCAGGGCCCTGGACCGGAGCGAGTCTGACCTGGTCGTGATGCCGTCGCTCGGCGGCACCGAGCGTCGCGTCGCTTCGTTACAGCCGGTGTTCTACTTTTCCGCGTGTGCCGAAGGGCAGGCTCGGAGCGAGATCTGGAAGATCGCGCCAGGCGGTGGCGAAGCCATCCAGGTGACCACCACCGGTGGAATGACGGCGGAGGAGTCACCTGATGGCCGTGCACTGTTCGTGAACGCGCCGACAGCCGCCGACCTACGAACTCTGGCGCATACCGCTCGATGGCGGTCAGGAGGTGCGCCTGGCCGACGACGTCGCCGGGTCACTCGAGTTCGTCGTGGGACGACGGGCGGTCTACTTCGTGGCCGTGGGCCAGCGCCTCTCGTCCACCTCGATCGACGCCATCGACATCGCCACCGGACGGCGGGTCACGCTTGCGTCCCTCGACAAGCCCGCGTGGTTCGGCATGACGCTCTCACCCGATGAGCGCCGCCTGCTGGTGTCAGCCCTGAACACCCAGAATCTCGATCTCATGCTCGTGGATCCGCCACCCTGACGGTTCGGTCACCACGATCCTGCAATGGCTCGACGGCGTAGGCAGGGACATCGTCGGTCGATGCGGCGCGACAACGTGATGCTCGTGCGCAGTGGCGGGGCGGCAAGGCGACAGGCGCCCACCTTGCTAGGCGATCTGGCGGAGTCGCTGGCGAAACCAGATGGCCAGTGCCTCCACCTCGATCTCTCCCTTCGCGACCCCTACCGTGATCGACACGAGTTCGGCCGATGTCGCGAGGCACGAGAAGCCGTTGATCAAGGCGAACAGGATGGCTGCGTGTGCCGCGACGCGCTTGTTGCCATCGACGAAGGGATGGTTCAGGGCCAGCGAGTGCATCAAGGCGGCCGCTTTGGCGGGCACGTCGGCGTAGAGGTCCTCACCGCCGAACGTCATGGCCGGGCGCGACGCTGCGGCTTCGAGGCCACCGCGAACGCGGAGGCCCGAACCCCCGCCGTAGTGCCGCAATTGCGTCGCGTGCAGCCGGAGGAGTTGTTGGACCGAGAGATAATCGGTCACTTCGACAACTCGTCGAACGCGGCGTCGTATCGCGCACGTACCTGCTCGGCGAGTTCGTCGAACCGTCTGGTCGTCTTCCCATCGTCGAAGTACCGGACGCCCGGGCGAATCACGATGGCGCCCGTCTGCGGATGCACCGTCACCTCCAACTCATCGCCGGCTTTCAGCTTGAACTCGTCGACGATCTCCTTGGGCAGGGTCACCGCGAGCGAGGACCCCGTCTTGATGACCTTGCGCGTCATATCAGAATTGTATACGTATCGGCGCACGACGCCTGTCGTGAAGTGCTCGCCGTGGCCCGAACGGCCGTCAGCGCGCGTGGACCTCACGGCGAGGACGAGATGACAGGTCCCGGCTAGCGAGCCGCCGTGGCCCGTGCCTCCAGTTGATGGTCGGAACGCCGCTCCAGCGCCGAGAGGTACCTGAGCCCGTACTCGCGATCCACGCGCTGGTCGAGGATGAACCTCGTCCACAGCACCTGCTCGTACTTGCGTGCCGCGCGCTCGTCGGCGCCGTCGACATGCGCCATCTCGTGCCAGATTGCCGCAGCAAGGGCGTGCAGGTGGGTCGACGATCCGGCGACGGCCCCACGCAGGAGAGCGCTCTGGCGGACGACGTAGACCACCGCGCTGCCGCGGACGACGAAGGCATCGAGGCGCAGCAGCGCGTCGCGCGTGTCGGGGCGTGCGCGTGTCGCGTCGATGACCGCCACGCGGGAAGGCCTACGGGGGAGAAGGTCGAGGGCCGCGGTGAGCGCCCTGGCCTCGCCCGCCAACGCGGGACCCTCCCAGACGATCAGGCCGTCGTGGTCGGTGCCCGCCCGTGCAGGCGTGGAGCCGATCGCAATGAGGACGGCGGCCAGAAGCGACCGCTCGTACCGATGCCGCATGGTGCACCTCCTGAGGAGGCGCCACCATGCGGCCCGTCGTCTGCTACCTCAATGCACGGACCGTACTGCGCGGGTGAAACGTGGGTGACATGGCGGTGACGGCCGTATCTGGCTCATTCGCTTCGTGTTGCCGGAGGTGCCGTTCATGGCCCTACCCCTCGCCCCGCACAGTCCCGCGCACGCGCGCGACGAACCAGAAGCCTGGCGTGCACTCGTTGGCGCTGCCCGGCATCGGTTCCACGGTGAAGTCGATCCGCAGCCCCTCGAGCGCCCCACGACCCACGCCGCCGCCCGACGCTCCTCCTCCGGGAATCCTGACGAGGAACCGGAGGTCCCACGACCCCGCGATGCCATCGGGCGTCAGCGTGGCGATCGCGTGCGCCCGCCCGACACCGGCATTGAAGTTGATGTTGGCATCCACGATGTTGCGTTCGATGCCGTTGACCAGCGGGTGATCGGTCACCCACAGGTTCACGTTGCTGCCGGCCTTGAAATGGAGCACCCCACCGGGCGTCAGCAGGACCTCGTCGGGGTCGGAACTCGAGCACCCGTGGAGCACGCCCTCGAACGGCGTCCAGTGCGCGGGAACGGCCTGCGCATCGGGTGCGCGCTCGACGGCGCGCGCGGCGAGTCGCGCCGGCACGTACACCAGGACCACCAGACCGATCGTCGCACTGACAAGAAGGGCTCTCATCGCTGTCCTCCCGCGTGAAGGGGTGAAGGGAGACCCGCATCGGCCATGGCGCGTAGAATGGGCGCATCCACAGTGACCAGACAGCGGGGCCGACGCAGAGTCGCCACGTCTGCACGGTACGCGCCGCGGCAACGCAAGTCCTTAGAGGCGGCGGAGCGATGTCGCAGAGTTCGCCCAGAATCTCCGTAGAGGACCCTGGGGCGCCCGTCGCGGTCGAGATCTACGAGTTCGGGCCGTTCAGGGTCGACGTCTCGAGACACGTGGTCACGCGGCACGGGCAGCCGCTGGCGCTCTCGCCGAAGAGCTTCGACCTGCTGCTCCTCCTGATGCGTGGGCGGGGTCGTCTCGTTACTCGCGGCGAGTTGATGACCGGACTGTGGCCCGACACGTTCGTCGAGGAGACGAACCTCTCCTTCCAACTCTCGACACTGCGCAAGGCCCTCGGCAATGACGGCCGCTGGATCGAGACCGTGCCGAAGCACGGGTACCGGTGCTCGGCGCCGATCCGGCGTGTCGGCGCGGCGGAGGCCGAGGGGAGTGGCGGCAGTCCGCAGCCGCCCGAAGCGGCGGCAACGTCACGACACGTCGGGGCCGGTCCTGTCGCCCGGGCCTTGCCCAGGTGGCAACGCCCGGTCCTGCTCGCGGCCACGCTGGCCGGAGTGGGGTGGCTGCTCGCGGCGCAGTGGCGCAGTACAGACGCCGCCCGCGACCGACTCGGGGGAGCGGTGGCCGCACACCTGACGACACTGCCGGGCGAGGAGAAGGTGCCGAGCCTGTCGCCCGACGGCTCGCAGGTCGCCTTCGAGTGGGACGGCCCCCACCGCGACAACTTCGACATCCACGTGAAGCTGGTCGGACAGGGTGAGCCACTGCGCCTGACGACGGATCCCGCGGTGGACTCCAACGCGAGTTGGTCGCCGGACGGACGCTGGATTGCCTTCATGCGCGGCCTCACGGGCAGACGGCCTCGAGTGCTGGTCATGCCGGCGCTCGGCGGCACCGAGCGTGTCATCGAGACTGGCGACCGCGTCCACCTCCGGGGCGGCGGCGTCACCGGCGCCGTGCGCCTGCTCACGTGGACCCCTGATGGCCGCTGGATCGTCGCAGGCGGCGAAGGTCCGAACCGCGAAAAGGGGCTGTGGCTGATCGCCGTCGAGGGTGGCGACCCCCGTCAGCTGACGCGGACGCCGCAGCCGTTCCTGATCGACACGGCGCCTGCCTTCTCGCCCGACGGACGTCTCGTGGCGTTCGTGCGGGAGATCACCAAGTCGATCAATGCCCTCTACGTACTTCCCCTCACCGCCGACGCCAGCCCTGCGGGGCCACCCGTCGAACTCGTCGACGCGACGCCGCTCGGAGTCATCGGACTGGCGTGGGCCGACACGCGCACGCTCGTGTACTCGGTGGCCGGGCACGCGGCGCCTTCGCGTACGTACCGCCTCTCACTCACGGCCGATGGCCTGGCGGCGGCCGGGGGCCCGACCCCGTTGCCGTTCGGCGAGCAGGCGACGGCCATCGCCGTCGCGCGCTCCGGGCGCCTGGTGTATGCGTCACGCTTTCGAGACGTGAACTTCTGGCGCATCGACCTGACGCGGCCCGACGGTGGCATCCGGGACGTTCATGCCGGCCGCTCGACGCTCGAGGAGGCCACGCCGGACTTCTCGCCCGACGGTGGGAAGGTGGCGTTCGCCTCCAGCCGCTCCGGTACGCAGGAGATCTGGCTGATGAACGCCGACGGGTCGGGCCTGCGGCAACTCACTGCGTTCGGTGGCCCCAACTGTGCCAACCCACAGTGGTCACGCGACGGCACCCGCATCCTCTTCACCGCGGCGCCGCGGGGCACCGGCGGTCTCTTCCTGCTCGACCCCGCGACGGCACGCGCGACACGACTCGACACCGGTCCTGGCTACGTGCTGGAAGGAAAGTGGTCGCGCGACGGACAGTCGATCTACTTCTCCCGGCAGACCACCGAGACGATCCCGGACGCCAATGTCTGGCGGATGCCGGCGGGCGGCGGCGCCCCGGTGCAACTGACGCAGGCGGGTGGCATTGCGGCACAGGAGTCGCACGATGGCCGCTGGCTGTACTTCTCGCGCGGCGGCGAGATCTGGCGCATGCCGACGGGCGGCGGGCCGGAGGAGCGTGTCGCGACCGGTCTCGTGGGCGTGACGAACCTCGTCGTGGGACGCACGCACCTGTACTTCACGGCCGCCGGCCGTTCGCGATCCGACACGAGGATCGACGCCGTCGATCTCCGCACGGGGATGCAGACGACGGTCGCCGCACTGGGAAAGCCGGCCGGGGGCGGGCTGGCGCTGTCGCCCGACGAGCGCACGCTGCTCGTGCCCCTCGTGGATGCCGAGGGCAGCGACCTGATGGTCGTGGAGCCGACGCGCTGACGGGGGCTCAGGCTACGGGCTCCAGGCTGCAGGCTGCCTGAGGTGGTGATCCCTCACCGGCAGCGCGCGCGGACGCGGTCGGCGATGAACGCCGGCGTCGGCGGGTTCTCGCCGAGCCCGAGCGAGTGCAGCACCTCGTGGAGGATCGTCACCCACGCATCGCTGGGGCTCTCCCGCGTCAGGCCGCCGCAGAGGTAGACGACGCGGCTCCCGGGCATGGTGACCGCCACGGGCCCCTGGCACAGGCGATGCCCGCGTCCATCGACGAAGACCACTGCCTGCAGGTACTCCTCCAGCGACATCTGCAGCGCTGCCAGTCGCGTCTCGAGCGGCTGCCCGTGTTGATCGGCGAACTCACTGAGCAGGCCGCGACACCCGCCCGCCGCGATCCGCGTGGATGCGGCACGGACGGCAGACTCGGCGGTTCGTCGCAACCGGGCATCGGTGATCTGGATTCGCGACCGTGGCGGCCCGGTCCGCGTGGGAGGTGGGGCAGCAGCGCCCGCGTCTGGTGCGGGGGCCTGGGGTGTGTCGGTGACCATGCACCCGTCCTGGCCGCGGACGTCGGGCGCGAGCGTCAGGGAGGCGAGGATCGCGGCGGTCGTGACCCAGAAAGTGGGGCGGAACCAGAGACATGGACGCATGCGCCCACGCTCGGCCGCCGCGCGCGCCCCGTCTTGACGGACACGCTGAATTCCGCCTCGGTCCCGACTGAATTTCTGCGGGGCATCGCCGGGCGCCTACCCCGCGAACTCGAGGAGGTGTGCTCGGCCGAAATCGGGCATACTTCGCGTACAGGACAGCGATGCTGCGCGTGGGTTCGGGAGGTGACTTCCGCCTGGGCGACTGGCTGGTGCAACCGGCGCTATGTCGGCTGTCGAAGGACGGCCGGACGGTGCAGGTGCGCGCCAAGGTGATGGACCTGCTCGCGTACCTGGCGTCGCGGCACGGCCAGGTCGTGTCGAAGGACGACCTGCTGAACGACGTGTGGGGGTCGCTGGCCGTCAGCGAGTCGGCCCTCACGCGCACCGTCACGGAACTGCGCCACGCGCTCGAGGACGAGGCCGACCATCCTCGACTGCTCGAGACGATCGCCAAGCGGGGCTACCGGCTGATCGGGAACGTCGAGTCCGTCGAAGCGAGTGCCGACGAGTCACCCCCGGCGCCGAGGACGCCCGCGAACGGCGCCCCGGGTGTCGTAACGCGCACGGCCCGCGTCCCTGCGGCGCTCGTGTTGGTGGCGCTCGCCGCGTTCGCCTCCGCGGCGTTCCTGTGGCGCTCGCGTACGGAGTCGTCGGACACCTACGGCACAACCGCCGTTCCACTGACCGCCTATCCAGGGTGGGAAGGAGGTCCGAGTCTGTCGCCCGATGGCACGCAGGTGGCCTTCGACTGGACTGGGCTCGGTGGCGATCCGGACATCTACGTGAAGCTCGCTGGCGAGGGTGAGCCGGTGCGGCTGACGACCGACCCCCGCTGGGAGTTTGGTCCCACCTGGTCACCCGACGGGCGTCGCGTGGCGTTCCTGCGCGAGCCGCTCGGTACCGGTGCGGCTGGGGTGCATCCCGATCATCGCGACCTGATGGTGATCCCGGCGCTCGGTGGCACAGCCCGCCGCATCATGCCCGTGACTGCATTCGGCGCGCCGCTGGAGCACCGCGGGACGAACTGGATGTCGTGGTCGGCTGACAGCAAGTGGCTCGCCGTCGGAGCCGTTGTCGATGGCCTGACCGGTCTCTGGCTCGTTGAAGTCGACGGTACCCGCCGGCGGAGGCTCACGGAGCCTCCGTCCCTGCACGTGGACCGCTCGCCCAGGGTCTCCGCCGACGGCCGGCGCGTGGCTTTCGTCCGGGGCGGCCCGGCTTCGGCCGGCGTACTGTGGGTCGCGCCGCTCGGACGTGACTTGGCCCCCGAGGGCCCCCCCCGCGAGATCGTCGACCTCGCCCCACGGTACGTCGGGGCCGTGGCATGGGGTGCCGACCAGACCTCCCTGATGTACTCGGTGGGTACCCATGGTGCGATGTCGCGTCTGGAACTGGTCCGTCTCGGATCCGACCGACTATCGGCGGCAGGACCGCCAGTGCCGTTGCCGTTCGGCGATCAGGCGACGGGCCTCGACGTCGCGGGGTCGGGTCGTGTCGTCTACGTGCGTCGCCAGCGCGACACCGGCTTCTGGTCGCTCGATCTTGCATCCCCGGCTGCAGACCTCACTGCGCTGCGCCAGTTCGAGTCCTCGTTCGACGAGTGGACTCCACACTACTCACCCGACGGTCGCCACCTCGTCTTCGCCTCGACCCGGTCCGGTGCTGCAGAGATCTGGCTCGCACAGGCCGACGGCGCCAACGCGCGGCAGATGACCACCATGGGCGGCGCCCTCTGTACCGATCCCCAGTGGTCGCCCGACGGTCGGCAGATCGTGTTCAGCTCGACCAAGGCCGGCTCATTGGACCTCTACCTACTCGATCCCGCCACGGCGACCACCCGACGGCTGACGACTGATGCCGGCGGGGAAGCGCGGCCACGCTGGTCGCGTGATGGCAGGTGGATCTACTTCTCGAAGCGCCGCGAGGGCCAACCTCTACCCGGGATCTGGAAGATCCCGCCCGTCGGAGGCGAGGCGCTCCCTGTCACGATGGAGGGCATGACGGCGGAGGAGTCCCACGACGGGCGTTCGCTGTACGTCACGCGCGCACATCAGTCGGGGCTGCGATTGTGGCGCGTGCCGCTCGACGGGCGGGAACCCACGCTCGTCGCCGATGACCTGACCGGAGCTCAGAACTTCGTGGTCGGACGCCGAGCCATCTACTACCTGGCGGTGGGACCGCAGGTGGAAACCCCTCGACCGCCAGCCGCCCTGCCCGCGCTCGGTCCGAGTGCTGGTGTGATGCTGTTTACGATTGCTGCCATCGACCTGGCGACCGGTCGGCAGACGACGCTGGCGCCGGCGGGCATCGTGTGGTCCGGCATTACCCTGTCGCCAGATGAGCGTCGCCTGATCGCGACGCTTCGCAACGGCGAGGCGCTCGACCTCATGCTCGTGGAGCCGCCTTCGTGATCCTGCGTCGTGACTCGCCGTTCGGCTCGCCGCAGAGATCCACCTCGACCCCCGAATCCGCGGTCGTCGCCGCCAGCCGCGTTCCCATGCCCACGGCGATTGCGACGGCGGATTCACCAGCAGCGCCGCCGGACGTTCAGCGAGATGTCCAGCGCCGACGGCGGGTTCTCGCCGAGCCCGAGCGTGTGCAACACCTCGTGGATGATGGCCACCGATGCTTCCGGTACATTTCGGCCCGCGAGTCGGGTGAACTCCGCGCCGCACAGGGCGACCACGCGGCTGCCCGGGCGCGTATACGCCAGCACATCCGCCCGGCAAGGCCGGCTTGCGCTGCCGTTGACGAAGGTGACGACGCCCAGGTACTCGCGCATCGTCATCCCGAGTCGTTCAAGGGTGCGCCGCAGCGCGTGCCCGGTGCCGCTGTGATACTCGTCCACGAGCCCCTCGCATGAGCCCAACCCGAGACGCGCGGCGGCAAGGCGCAGCGCACGTCGGGCTGCGTGATCGACCTGCGCGTCGCTGACGTACACGCGGAACGCGTGGTCATGGTCCGGGGCCTCAGGTCGCGCGGATGCCACGTCGGCCGGTGCTGCCAGCAGAAGCCCGATCGACAAAGGGGGCTGCTGCGCGCCGGCGACCGTCACGCACGTGAGTTCCGAGGCGAGCGCGAGCGACCAGGAAAGATTGGCCAGCAGGACATGTGGGCGCATGCCGCACCTTCGCCCCGCGGTGCCCGCGCCGTCTTGAGATCTCGCCTGAATTCCTGCTCGCTTTTCCCTGAATCGGCCTCCATACTGGCCGTACAGATTCAGTCATGGCACCCACGGCCGCCGGCGGGAACTTCCGCCTCGGCGATTGGCTTGTGCAGCCTTCTCTCTGCCGCCTGACACGGGACGGCCGGACGGTGCAGGTGCGCGCCAAGGTGATGGACCTGCTCGCCTACCTGGCGTCGCGGCAGGGACAGGTCGTGTCGAAGGACGACCTGCTGAACGACGTGTGGGGGTCGCTGGCCGTCAGCGAGTCGGCCCTCACGCGCACCGTCACGGAACTGCGCCACGCGCTCGAGGACGAGGCCGACCATCCTCGACTGCTCGAGACGATCGCCAAGCGGGGCTACCGGCTGATCGGGAACGTCGAGTACCTCGAGGCGAGTGCCGGCCAATCACGCACGACACCCATGGCGCCCGAGAGCGCGGCCGCGACTGTCGTCGCGCCTGCCGGAGATGTACGTACCGACGTGCCACCCGTCGCCGCTGGTGCGGCTCAACGGACGACCCGCGTCGCTATGGTCCTCGCGTTGGTGGCGCTCGCGGCACTCGCTTCCGCTGCGTTCTTGTGGCGCTCGCGTGCCGAGTCGTCGAACGCGGGATCAGGCGCCTTCGTGTGGACGACGGCGAATCCGTTGACGTCCTTCCACGGGTCCGAAGGGGCGCCGAGCTTCTCGCCAGACGGCTCGCAGGTGGCCTTTCATTGGAACGGTCCGAGTCAGGACAACTTCGACGTCTACGTCACCGGTGTCGGCGGCGGCGAGCCCATTCGCCTGACGACCGACCCGCTCCCCGAGGGCTGGCCGTCGTGGTCTCCCGATGGACGGCGCCTCGCGTTTCTCCGACCCGGAACGGGCATTTGGGAGGTGGTCGTGATGCCAGCACTCGGAGGGACGCCCCGAGTGATCGGCCGGCTGGAGCCGCTCGGGCTGGCTTTCCCGTTCGACACGGCCTTCGCTCATGTGTCCGGCGTGAGGCTCGTGTCGTGGACGCCCGACGGCCGCTGGATTGCCGTGGGGGGCGTGATCGACGGCAAACGCGGAATCTATCTGTTCGAGGCCGACGGCGCGGGCCGCCGGCAACTCACGCGCACCACTACGGGGCACACCGGCGCTGCCTTCTCTGCCGACGGTCGCCGCGTCGCGTTCGTCCAATTCCAACGGGGCGGGCGCCAGCGCGCCCTGCATCTTCTGGCGCTGGGTAGGGACCTCCAGCCCTCGGATACGCCCGTTGCCCTCGTCAGTGCGACGCCATTGGACGTCCTGTCGGTCGCCTGGGAACCTGATGGGCGGTCGCTGGTGTACGCGGTCGGCAGTCACCACACCAGTTCCCGGCTGTGGCGCGTGCGGCTCGACGCCGACAGATTGTCGGTCGCCGGCCGGCCGGAGTTGCTTGCGGTTGGCGACGGGGCGACCGGGCTCGACATCGCGGCGTCTGGGCGGCTGGTGTACGCGGCGCACTTCAGGGACACGGGGCTCTGGCGCCTCGACCTCACGCAACCCGCCAAAGGTCTCTCCTCCACGAACCTGCCCGACAGCACCTTCGATGAACTCGGACCCGCATACTCACCGGACGGCACGAAGCTGATGTTCGTGTCCACGCGATCGGGCACCGAGGAGTTGTGGACTGCCGATGCCGACGGGTCCAACGTCAGACAGATGACTTCGCTGCGCTGGTGTCTCGGTGAACCGCGGTGGTCGCCTGACGGAACGCACGTGGCGTTCACGGCCGACCAGGGTGGTCGGCCCGACCTGTATCTGCTCGATGTGCGCACCGCAGAGGTCAAACAGCTGACATCGACACCCGACCTGGAGTACGCACCGCACTGGTCGCCTGACGGCGCCTGGATCTACTTCGGCCGTGGGCCCACCATGCAGGACGTCGACCTGTACCGCTTGCCGTCATCCGGAGGGCCGTCGGTTCGAGTGACACGGGGCTCCGGCGTGCCGTCCCACGATGCCCGGTCGGTGTTCGTGTTTCGGGCCATGCCCTCAACGCGTCCAACGACACCCCGCTTCAATGTGTCGTGGCGCACGCTGTGGCAGGTCCCGCTTGATGGAGGTGAACCGAGGCAGCTTGCCGAGCGCGTCGACTGGGGCAGCATCTCCGCCGGGCGTCGCGCCGTGTACTTCGTGTCACGCAACAGTCCTTCGGAGTCTTCGATCGAAGAGGTGGACATCGCATCGGGACGCCAGCGAAGATTGGCCACGCTCGGCATGAGACCGGCACGAGGGACGGCACTCTCGCCAGACGAACGGACCCTGATCGTCTCCGCGATCAACAGCCTGGGGGCCAACCTGATGGTCGTAGAACCCCAGCGCTGAAACTGCGTTCGACGTTGCTGGCGGCGCGGTCGGCCACCTTCGCGTGATGCCCTTCGGCGCCCCGGGGAGACCGCGCCCTGCCTCAGCGTTCGGCGTTCGTGACGGACGGCTCGGCGAGCCGTCCCTACCAGCGCAACTTGCCGGGCACGAACTCGTCGATGAGGTCCTTGTAGTACGGCGTCAGCTCCTGCACGTTCGGCCGCGCGTCGCCCTTCGAGTAGAGGTCGAAGCGGTTGAACGCCTTCACCCACTTGAGGCACTCGCGGTCGTCCTCGTTGGTGAGGTGCTGGTAGGCGCCTTCCTTGTGCCACGGGTAGAACGAGTGGTACCGCAGCGCGTACAGACCACCCTGCGGGATGTGGTTCTTGAACACGTGGTAGATGTACTCGTCGTGCCCCCACGAGAGGTGCACGTTGTCGAGCCCGCAGTGCGGCTCGTAGATGCCGTTCTCGGTCATGTACCGCGGGTTCTGCGAGTCGGGGTTGAACGCGAAGAACTCCGGGTACACGCACTTGTCGGAGAACTTGCACCCCACCGGGAACGTGTCGCCCACCACCGCCCACTGCGGCTCGCCCCAGATGCACAGGATCTTGCCGAGGTCGTGCACCAGGCCCGTGAGCTGGAACCACCGCGGCTGACCGGCCGCGCGGATGGCCTCGGCCGTCTGCATGGCGTGCTCGATCTGCGTGAAGTCCACGTCGGGGTCGCTGTCGTCCACGAGCTGCTCGAGGTACTCGAGCGCCTCCCACACGGTCATCTCCATGCGGTCGAGCGACAGGTACTCCTTCTTCTTGGCCAGCACGAAGTCCAGCGTCTGGTTCGTGTGGTTCAGCCGGTAGAACTCCTTCACCGTGCTGCGCGCCTCGGCTTCGTAGTTGCGGAACTCTTCCGGCTTGCGTCCCTCACCAGCATGCGTCGCCTGTGCCATGACCCCTCCTGACGGGCAGAGCCCCAGTATAGTGCGCCGGTGCTAGGATCGGAACCGAGATGGATGTCAAGGTCCTCACCGAGTACGAGCAATCCAGCCTGTCGCAGCGCCAGCCGCTGCCCGAGCGCTACATGCGCCTCGGCCTCGACGAGATGGATCGGCGCATCCGCGACGCGAAGCGCCAGCTCGGCGAGCGCCTCCTCATCCTCGGCCACCACTACCAGCGCGACGAGGTCCTCGTCCACGCCCACGTCGTCGGCGACTCCTGGAAGCTGTCGCGCGAGTGCAAGGCGCGCCAGCAGGCCGAGTACGTGGTCTTCTGCGGGGTCCACTTCATGGCCGAGAGCGCCGACATCCTCGGCGCCGACCACCAGAAGGTGAGCCTGCCCGACCTGGCCGCCGGCTGCTCGATGGCCGACATGGCCGACATCGACCAGCTCGAGATCTGCTGGAAGGACCTCGAGGCGATGGGGATCACCGACGTGGTGCCGGTGACCTACATCAACTCCTCGGCCGCCATCAAGGCGTTCGTCGGCGAGCACGGCGGCACCATCTGCACGTCGGGCAACGCGAAGGCGACCCTCGAGTGGGCCTGGGCCCGCGGTCGCCGCATCCTGTTCATGCCCGATCAGCACCTCGGCCGCAACACGGCGTGGGCGATGGGCGTGCCGCTCGACGAGATGCTCGTGTGGGATCCCGAAGAGATCGGCGGCGGCCATACCCCCGAGGCGCTGGAGCGGGCGCGGCTGCTGCTGTGGAAGGGGCACTGTTCGGTGCACACGCGGTTCACGGTGGCGCAGATCGCGAACATCCGGAAGCAGTACCCGGGCATCCGCGTCATCGTGCACCCGGAAGTGCCGCTGCCGGTGCTGCAGGCCGCCGACGAGTTCGGCTCGACCGAGCGGATCCTCGCGCGCGTTCGCGAGTCGGAGCCGGGTTCCACCTGGGCCGTCGGCACCGAGATCCACCTGGTCAATCGCCTGGCCAACGAGGTCGCGCCCGGCAAGACCGTCGTCACGCTCGACCAGTTCGGCTGCCTGTGCTCCACGATGTTCCGCGTGTCGCCCAACCACCTGCTGTGGGTGCTGGAAGGCATGCTCGACGGCGTCGTGCACAATCACATCGTCGTCCCCGAGCCCACGAAGACGTGGGCGAAGGTGGCGCTCGACCGGATGCTCACGATTCAGTAGTCAATCGCCTACGGCCTACGGCCTGCAGCCTGCCTGCAGGGGTGGATGCACAGGCAGGCTGTAGGCTATAGGCTGCAGGCAGTCGATTGTTCAGGAGAATCCCGCCATGCCATACGAACTTGCCCCCCTTCCTTACGCCCACAACGCGCTCGAGCCGTTCATCGACGAGCAGACGATGCAGATCCATCACGGGAAGCATCACCAGGCGTACGTCAACAACCTCAACGCCGCGCTCGAGAAGTACCCCGAGCTGCAGGGCAAGCCGATCGAGCAACTGATCGCCGACCTGAACGCCATCCCCGAGGACATCCGCACGGCCGTCCGGAACAACGGCGGCGGCCACGCGAACCACACGTTCTTCTGGGGAATCATGGGCCCCAATGCCGGTGGCGCCCCGACCGGTGCCATCGCCGAAGCCATCGACGCGAAGTTCGGCAGCTTCGACGCCTTCAAGGAGGCGTTCGCAAAGGCTGGCGTCGGACGGTTCGGCAGCGGCTGGGCGTGGCTGATCAAGAGTGGTGGCAGCGTCGAGATCACGAGCACGCCCAACCAGGACACGCCCCTCATGGAAGGCAAGACGCCCGTCCTCGGCATCGACGTGTGGGAGCACGCCTACTACCTGAAGTACCAGAACAAGCGCCCCGACTACATCGCCGCGTGGTGGAACGTGGTGAACTGGGACGCCGTGAACAAGGCGTTCAAGGGCTAGGCCAGTGGTGACGGGCCGGCTGGGACAGCCGGCCCTGCCTCACCGCCCCGCCCCCTGTCTCACCTTCCCACCCACCACGGTCACCATGGCCTTCACCGCCCAGAGCCGCTCGGGCGGGATGGCGAACACGTCTTCGGACAGCACCACGAAGTCGGCCATCCGACCCGGCGCGAGCGTGCCCTTCTCCTGCTCCTCCCGGCTGGCGTACGCCGCGTCCACCGTGTAGTGCCGGAGCGCCGCGGCGATGCCGATGCGATTCCGGGGATACCAGCCGCCTGCCGGTGTGCCGTCCGGCAACTGCCGCGTGACCGCCGCGTGGATCCCCCGCATCACCTCCATCGTGAACACCGGGTAGTCGCTGCCGAACGCCTGCACCGCACCCGCCTCGTCGAACAGCGCGAACGCATCGGCGCGTGACGCCCGCTCCGGCCCGAGGGCTGGCGCGAAGCTGCCCAGCGTGACGGCATCGGGACTCGCGAACATGGCCTGCGTCGAGGCGACGACGCCGAGCGCCCGGAACCGGGGCAGGTCCTCGGGCGACGGCAGCTCCACGTGCTCGACACGGTGCCGACGCTCCGTGGTGCCGTTCACGCGCGCGGCGTGGGCGTATGCATCGAGCGCCATCCGGATCGCGCGGTCGCCGACCGCGTGCAGCTCGATCTGCAACCCGGCCTTGTCGTATGCCGCGACGGCCGCGTCGAGCGACGCCTGGTCCCACATCGGCAGGCCCGTGTCCGACCGACGATCGGCATACGGCGCGAGCAGGGCCGCGGTGTGGCCGTCCACCGTGCCGTCGAGCATGCCCTTGGCGATGCCGAACGACAGCCAGCCGTCGCGGTGGGCGTCGCGCAGGCGCACGAACTCCGCCAGGCGCGCCGGCGTCGCGTCCTTCTCGAACGGCACCGCCACTCGCACGCGGATGGGCAGCGTCCCCTCCCGAAGGGCGCGCTGGTAGGCCTTCACGCGTACGCTGTCCGGTTCGCTGGCGCTGGCATCCTGCACCGACGTGATGCCGTAGCTGGCAGCCCTGGTCAGCTCACCCAGCACCATGCCGTACACCTCGCCCTCGGACACGGGCGGCATGTGGCGCCGCGCGAGCTCCATGGCCGCTTCCTGGAGCAGGCCGGTGGGCTCGCCGCCCGCATCGCGCCCGATGCGACCGTTGGGCGGATCGGGCGTGTCGCGCGTGATGCCGGCCAGCGCCAGCACGCGGCCGTTGACGAGCGCCTGGTGGCCGTCGCGGTCGGTCAGGAACACCGCACGGTCCGGGAAGTCCGCGTCGAGGTGGCGGCGATGGGGCGTGAGGCCCGGGAAGTCCGAAGGCCCCCAGCCGCGGCCAATCACCCACTCACCCGACGTGCCTTCGTGTCGATGCGGCGCCAGCCGCCGGCGAATCTCTTCGACATGCCCGGCACCCGCCAGGTCGATGGTCTGTCGCAGCGGCAGGTGCCAGTGCGCGTCGTTGAAGCCGGCGACGACCCGACGCCCCTGCGCGTCGATGACGCGCGTCGTCGACGAGGCCATGGCGCCGACGACGTCGCTGGAGCCTACCGCGAGGATGCGCCCCTGACGGACCGCGATCGCCTCGGCCTCGGGGCGTGCGGGATCCCCGGTCCAGACCTTCGCGTGCGTCACGATCAGGTCGGGTGCCTGCGGGGCGTCACGACGACATCCGAAGGCCAGGGTCAGGCCCAGGGCCAGGAAGAGGGGGACGCGCGAGGGCATGACCGAGTCTACATGCCACTCGCACGCCGAGTCGGGGTAGGCTGTAACACCTCTCCCATGCCACTGCGACCGTCAATGTCCGGCGCTGCCCTCGTGGCCGCGCTCGTCGTGTCCGTCCTCTCGGTGTCCAGCCACGCCATCCGGCAGGCGCCGTCGTCGTCATCGCTGCACCTGAAGGTGCCGGAGGGCTACACGATCGAACGCATCGTGGCGCCGCACCTGATCGCCTACCCGATGTTCGGCGTGCAGGACGACGCGGGGCGGCTCTTCGTGTTCGAGTCCACCGAGCCGAACACGATGACCACCGAGGAGATGCTGGCCAGGCCCTCGTATCACATCCGCGTGCTGGAGGACGTGGACGGCGATGGCACGTTCGACAAGGCCACGATGTTTGCCGACAAGCTGCCCTTCCCGAAAGGCGGCGCGTGGGTGGACGGCAGCCTCTACGTGTCGGCGGCCCCTGACCTGCTGCGCCTGAAGGACACCAACGGCGATCTCGTGGCCGACGAGCGCGAGGTGGTCGTCACCGGCTGGACGCTCAACGTCAACGGCGCGGCGCTCGGGGGGCCGTTCCTCGGGCCAGACGGCTGGCTCTACCTGACCGATGCGCGTCGCGGCTTCAAGATCAGGCGCAAGGAAGGCGACACGCTCGAGGGGCGTGGCGCACGCATCTGGCGCGTGCGGCCCGACGGCACGGGACTCGAGTGGGTGTCGGGTGGCGGCTTCGACAACTCGATCGAGCTGATCTTCATGCCGTCGGGCGACGTCGTCGGCACGATGACCTACTTCGTCGAGCCGCGCGACGGCTTGCGTGATGCGCTGATGCACTGGGTGGAGGGCGGCGTGTACCCCAAGCCGCAGGAGGTCATCGCGGCGGACCGCCTGACGCTCACCGGCGACCTGATGCCGCCCATGACGATGCTGGCGCGCGTGGCGCCGTCGGGCCTGCTGCGTTACCGGGGGACTGCGCTCGGCGCCGACATGCACGGCAACCTGTTCAGCGCGCAGTTCAACACGGGCCGCATCATGCGGCACGTCGTCTCGCCCAGCGGATCGACGTATCGCACCGAGGACCTGCCGTTCATGACGGCGACGAGCCCCGACTCGCATCCCACCGACGTGCTGCAGGACGCCGACGGCTCCCTCATCGTGATCGAGACGGGCGGCTGGTTCATCAAGGGGTGCCCGCTCTCACGCGTGGCCAAGCCTGACGTCGCCGGCGGCATCTACCGCATCCGCCGGGTGGGCGCGCCTGCCGTGACCGATCCGCGTGGCCAGGCGATTGCCTGGAACGCCCTCACGCCCGCCCGCCTCGGTGGCCTGCTGGCCGATCCGCGACCCGTCGTCCGCGATCGCGCGATCGAACACCTCGTGCGTCTCGGCGAGCCGGCCGTGAACGTGCTCGCCGATGCGCGTCGCACCGCCTCAGACGTGGAGACCCGGGCGGCCGCGGTGTTCGCGCTGCACCGCATCGGCAGCACCGCGGCTCGTGTGGCCGTCCGTGCCGCGCTGACCGATCGCGAACCGTCCGTGCGCGTGGCCGCGGCGCGCAGCATCGGACTGGCGAAAGACGAAGCGGCCCTGCCCGATCTGCTGCGCCTCGTCGTCGCCGATGCGCCGGCCGTGCGGCGTCAGGTCGCCACGGCGCTCGAGCAGATCGGGCGCCCGGAAGCGGTGCCCGCGCTGTTGAAGGCCTCGCAGGATCCGGCCGACCGGTTCGTCGAGCACGCGGTGATCCACGCGCTCATCTCGCTGCGCCAGCCCGAGCGGCTGATCACCGCCCTGGGCTCCTCGTCAGCCGCGGAGCGACGTGCGGCGCTGATCGCCCTCGACCAGATGACGGAGCGACCGGGATCCGAGCGTCGGCCCTTTCTCACGCAGGACCACGTCCGTCCGTTCCTCGCGTCGGCAGACGATGCGCTCTGGCGCACGGGCATCTGGGTGGCGTCGCACCATCCGGGCTGGTCGGACCTGATCGTCACCGGCGTGCGTGCACGTCTCGATGCGCCGACGCTGGCCGATGCCGACGCCACCGCCCTGCGCGACGTGATGGTGAGCGTGTGCCGCGACGGCGACGTGCAGCAGTTCGTCGCGCAGCGACTGCAGGGCGGGGCCAGCCGCACGGCCCTGCTGTTCGACGTGATGCAGGCTTGTCCCGTGGAGAAGGTGCCGGCGGTGTGGGTGGACGCGTTGCGCGCCCGGTTGACGAGCGGAGATGCGGACACCCGCGCGCGAGCCATGCGTCTGGTGGCCGCGCGCCGCATCGAGCCGCTCGCTGCCGACCTCTCCCGGCTCGCGCTCGACGCGGCCGCGCCCGACGCCCAGCGCTTCGAGGCGATGGACGCCCTGGTCCTCGTGCGGCCTGCCCTCGAGCCCGCAGCCTTCGCGTGGCTCACCTCGCGACTCGGCAAGGCGGAGGCGGCTCCGGTGCGCCAGCAGGCGGCAGGCATCCTGTCGCAGGCCACACTCACCGACGCGCAGCTCGTGGCGCTGGCCGATGGGCACGTCGCGTCGGCCGACGCCTTCCTCCTGCCGCGCATCGTGACCGCCTTCGATCGCAGCACGAGCGTCGACGTCGGCACGGCGCTCGTCCGGGCGCTGGAGCGGGCCACCGAACGGCTCGACGTCCTGTCGGAGCGCGATCTCGCGGCACGGATCGCGAAGTTCCCCGAGCCGGTGCCCACGACCGCTGCGCCGCTCATGCTCGCCCTGCGGCAGCGCCAGAACGCGCGCCTGCGTCGACTCGAGTCCATCGACGCGGGGCTCGGGCGCGGCGACATCGACGCCGGCCGCCGCCTGTTCTTCGGCAAGGCCACCTGCTCGACCTGTCATGCCGTCGGGACGCAGGGCGCGACCTTCGGTCCCGATCTCAGCAACATCGGCGAGATCCGCTCGCGCCACGACATCCTCGAGGCCATCCTCTACCCGAGCGCCAGCTTCGCCCGCGAGTACGAGACGTGGCGCGTGCGGACGAAGACGGGCGAGAACACCGGCGTCATCAAGGAGCAGCTGCCCGACGCGCTCGTGATGGAGACGGGGCCGGGGGCGTCGTTGCGCATCCCGCGCAGCGCCGTGGTGGCCGTGGAGCCCGTGGAGTTCTCCGCGATGCCGCCCGGGCTCGAGGCGCTGCTGTCGCCCACCGAGCTGGCCGACCTGATGGCGTACCTGCAGGCGCTGCCCGATCCGCTGGATCGCCGCGCGCAGAGGTAGGGACGCGTGTCCCACGCGTCCGATCAGACGACATCCTCAATACAACGTGACGACGACGGGTGAGCCGGCTTCGAGGCGCGAGACACCAACGGGCACCTCCAGGTAGCCGTCGGCGTCCGACAGGCTCGTGACGTCGCCCGACCCCTTGAACACCGGTACCGCACGGTCGCCGTCGAGGCGGACCGGGTAGAACTGCAGCCGATCGACTGGTGAGGTCAGGTCGCGCGTGAGCGTCGCCTGACGCACCTGCGGCACGAGCGGCGGCAGCCCGGCGAGTCGGCGGACGAGCGGGCGCAGCAGCACGTACGCGTTCGACAGGCAGGACGTCGGATTGCCGGGCATGGCCAGTACGAGCTGGCTCCCGATGCGCGCGCAGGCGGTCGGCTTGCCGGGCTTCACGGCGATGCCGTGGAACAGCACCTCGCCGCGTTCGGCGAGGATGTCGGCGCCATAGTCCTGCTCGCCGACCGACGAGCCCCCGGAGCACACGATGAGGTCGGCGTCGGCGGCGGCGTCGAACGCGGCGCGCCAGGCGTCGAGCGTATCGCGGACGAGCGGCAGCACCCGGACGTCGGCGCCGCTCGCGTCGCAGATGGCGGCGAGCATCGTCCGGTTCGCGTCGTAGATGCACCCGGGTGGCGGCGTCCCGCTGTCGGATGCGGGGTCGAGCAACTCGTCGCCGCTCGAGATGAGTGCCACGAGGGGCCGCCGGCGGACCACGACGTTCGCCAGTCCGAACGAGGCGGCGACGCCGAGGCGGGCAGGTGTCAGCACGTCGCCCTCGCGCAGCACGATCGCGCCAGCCCTGACGTCGTGGCCTCGGGGCGACACGTGCGCGCCTGGCGGGGCTGGTTGCGTGAAGCGGACGCGAGCCTCGTCTCGGAGCGTACGTTCCACCATCACGACGGCATCGGCCCCCTCGGGCAGGGGCGCGCCTGTGGCGATGTCGACGCAGGCGCCGACCGAGACGGCCACTCCGGGGAGGCGGCCGGGTCGGGCCCGGCCCGCCAGCGCGAGCCAGACGGGCGCCTCGTCGGTCGCCGTCGCCAGGTCGGCGCTCCTCACCGCATAGCCGTCCATGGCGGCGCGGGCGAATCCAGGCACGTCGAACGGCGCCGGGATGTCGGCGGCCAGCACACGGCCCGCCGCCTGGCCGGTCGCGAGGGAGGATGTCCCGACGACAGGTGTAGCGACGGCATGCAGGATCGCGATCGCCTGCTCGAGCGGCATGACCTGGCCGAACGGTCGCATGCCTCCGTGCGGGGCGGTCGAATCGGACACGCCCGCATTATCTCCGCCCCGGCGGGCCGTTGGGTATGATCCCTGCACCGTGAACGTCGTGCCGATGGTCGTGCGCATGCGCCCCGCGTTGTTCTACGGCCTGCTCCTGCTCGCAGCCGTCCCGGTCTTCATCGCGGACTACTACACGCCGCTGGGCGTCTCCATCTGGATTCTGTACCTGGTCCCGCTGGTCCTCACCCTCCTCGGGCCCTACCCCGACGCGCCGATTGCGGCGGCTCTGCTCATCACCGCGCTGGTGGGGCTCACGTCGTACACCGACGAGCGCGTGATGGTCGGCGTGGCCGTGACCAATCGTGTCGTCGGCACCGTCGTCGTGTGGGCGATTGCCTGGCTCACACGCCGACTGCTCATCACGCGCAACGGGCTGGAGCACGAAGCGCGCGTCCGGGGAGCGCACGCCGAGCTCCTGCGCGTGATCCAGGGCGACCTGGGCCCGCGCGACCTCGCGGCCGCCGTCCTCCGGGCGGTGTCGGGGACGCTGGAGGCACACGCCGGCGCCGTGTACCTGGCCGAGGACGGAGCCGGGTTCCGCCTGGCGGCGTCGCTCGGCGCCGACGCCAGTGCCCTGCCGAGCGAGATCCGGCGGGGCGACGGACTTCTCGGTGAGGCACTCGGCGGTTCCGGCCTCGTGGTCATCGCCGACGTGAGGCCCGAGGCGTTCCGCATGAGTACCGCGCTGACTTCCGGCGCGCCACGACACCTCGCGCTCATGCCGCTCGTCGCCGACCAGGACCCCTACGGCGTGATGGAGGTGGCGTTGTCGCAGCCGCCCGACGCGTTCGCCCGCGAAGTGCTCGAGCGCGCGGCCGCCAGCGCCGCGGTCGCCCTGCGCACGGCCACCTTCCGTCACCGGGTGCGCGCGCTGTTGCAGGAGACGCAGCACCAGCGCGACGAGCTCCAGGCGCAGCAGGAGGAACTGCGCGTGGCCAACGAGGAGCTCGAGGAGCAGAGCCGCGCCCTGAAGGCGAGCCAGTCGCGCCTGCAGGAACAGCAGGCCGAGCTCGAAGCGAGCAACGCCCAGCTCGAAGCGCAGACGCAGGAACTGGAACTGCAGCAGGAGGCGCTGGCCGAGACCGCCGCGCGGGCCGAACAGGCGAGTCGGTACAAGTCGGAGTTCCTCGCGAACATGTCGCACGAGCTGCGGACACCGCTCAACAGCATCCTGATCCTCGCGCGCCTGCTGGCCGACAACCGCGGTGGACAGCTCACCGAGGAGCAGGTGCGCTATGCCGGCACGATCCACGGATCGGGCTCGCACCTGCTCACGCTCATCAACGACATCCTCGACCTGGCGCGCATCGAGGCCGGACGTGCCGACGTTCGCGTGGAGTCGGTGAATCTGGCCGAGTTCGTCGCCGGACTGCGCGAGACGTTCGAGCCGCTGTGCCGCGATCGCGACCTGCTGTTCGCCGCGGAACTCGCGCCGGGCCTGCCGGAGACCATCGATACCGACCCGGTGAAGCTGCGGCAGGTCGCCGTCAACCTCCTCTCGAACGCGTGCAAGTTCACGAGCGCGGGCCAGGTCGTCCTGCGCCTCGAGCCGCGAGGTGCCGACGCGGTCGCGCTGTACGTGGAGGACACCGGCCCCGGCATCCCACGCGACAAGTTCGGCGTGATCTTCGAGGCGTTCTGCCAGGCCGACGGGAGCACCCAGCGCCGGTTCGGCGGCACCGGGCTCGGGCTGACCATCTCGCGTGAACTCGCGCGGCTGCTCGGCGGAGACCTGTCGGTCGAGAGCGAGGTGGGGAAGGGGAGTCGATTCACGCTCGTGCTGCCCGCGCGCTTTCCCGACCTCCGGCCCGGCGAACCCAGCACCGGCCCGCATCCGGCGGCCGAGCCGTCAGCCCCGCCTCCGTCGACCCGGCGCGGGGTGCCCGTCGCCCCGTTGCCGACGCCCCCGCCGGGAGACACGACCCGCGGCGAGCGACGCCTGTTGATCGTGGAAGACGACGAGGCGTTTGCCGGAATCCTGTGCGACCTCGGCCGCGAGCTCGAGTTCGAGTGCCTCGTCGCCGGCACCGTGGCCGAAGGTCTCCGCCTGGCCCAGGAGCAGCAGCCCACCGGCATCCTGCTCGACGTCAGCCTCCCGGATGGGTCCGGACTGGCGCTGCTCGATCGGCTCAAGCGCACATCCGGCACGCGGCACATCCCGGTGCACATGGTGTCGGTGGACGATCACAGCCAGACCGCTATGGCCCTCGGCGCCATCGGGTTCGCCGTCAAGCCCGCCGACCGTGACACCCTCGTCGACAGCGTCCGGCGCATCGAGGCCGAGACTCAGCGCCAGCTGCGGCGGCTGTTGATCGTCGAAGACGACGCGTCGCTGCGCGAGAGCCTGGCGGCCCTGCTGCAGCTCGACGATGTGGAACTGGAAGCCGTGGGTACGGCGCGCGAGGCCCTCGACCGACTCGCGGCGGCCACGTTCGACTGCGTCGTCCTCGACCTGAACCTGCCCGATGCGACCGGCTTCGACGTGCTCGACGCGATGAGCGCGAGCCACGAGCACGGCTTCCCGCCCGTGATCATCTACACGGGGCGAGCCCTGTCGACCGACGAGGAGGCACGGCTGCGGCGCTACTCACGGTCGGTGATCGTCAAGGGCGCTCGTTCGCCCGAGCGCCTGCTCGACGAAGTGACGCTGTTCCTCCATCGCGTCGAGGCCGCGTTGCCCACGGCGTCGCAGCGGATGCTGCGTGTGGCCCGCGAGCGCGACGGCATCTTCGAGGGCAAGCGCATCCTGCTTGCCGAAGACGACGTCCGCAACATCTTCGCGCTGTCGGCCGTGCTCGAACCCCGCGGGGCCACCGTCGAGATCGCCCGCAACGGCCGCGAGGCCGTCGACATGGTCTCGGCGAACCGGCCCGATCTCGTGCTGATGGACGTGATGATGCCCGAGATGGACGGCCTGGCGGCGATCCGTGCGCTGCGAGCCAATCCCGCGCATCGCAACCTGCCGATCATCGCGCTCACGGCAAAGGCCCGTCCGGACGACCGTCAGCAGTGCCTCGCGGCGGGCGCCGACGACTACATGGCCAAGCCGATCGACGTGGATCAGCTCGTGTCGCTCTGCCGGGTGTGGATGGCGCGATGACGACCACAGGCACGCCGGCCGACGAGCCCGTGCTCGACCTGGAGCTCGACCTGCTCCTCGAGGCCATCTGGCGCCGCTATTCCTACGACTTCCGGCACTACGCGCGGGCTTCGCTGCGGCGACGCGTGGCCGGGGCGCTCCGCACGCTCGGCATCGAGCGCACGTCGCTGCTGCAGGATGCGGTCCTCCGCGATCCCGCGCTGTTCACGCGGCTGCTCACGCTGATCTCGGTGCCCGTCACCGATCTCTTTCGCGACGCCGGGTACTTCACCGCCCTGCGCGACGAGGTGCTGCCCCTGCTGGCGACCTATCCGTCGCTCCGCGTCTGGGTGGCCGGGTGCAGCACGGGCGAGGAGGTCTACTCCCTCGCGATCCTGCTCGACGAGGCGGGGCTGCTCGACCGGACGCTCATCTACGCCACCGACATCAACCCCGAAGCGCTGCGCGCGGCCGAGTCGGCCGTCTACCCCCGGTCGCGGGTGCCGGGCTTCACGCGCAACTACCAGGCGTTCGGCGGTGCGCGATCGCTCTCGCACTACTACACGGCGGCGTACGACCGCATCGTCTTCAATCGTCGACTGAAGTCGCGCGTCACCTTCTCGGACCACTCGCTGGCCACAGACGCCGTCTTCGCCGAAGTGCACCTCGTGTCGTGCCGCAACGTGCTCATCTACTTCGATCGCCCCCTGCGCGACCGGGCGGTCGGCCTCTTCCACGACGCATTGGTGCCGCGCGGATTCCTCGGGCTCGGGGCGCGCGAGAGCTTGCACGGCGCGCAGGCGGCCGTCGAGTTCGAACCCGTCGCGCGCGAGGCGCGCATCTACCGCAGGCTGGCATGAGCGACGACCTGGTGCAGTCCCTGATCAGGCAACCCCCGTCCATCGTCGCCATCGGGGCCTCGGCCGGCGCCGTCGACGCGCTCGGCCGGTTCTTCCCCGAGCTGCCTGTGGCCCTCCCGGCCACCGTCCTCGTCGTCGTGCACGTGCCACCCGATCGCGCGAGCGCGCTGCCCGAGCTGTTCGGTCAGGCGTGCGCCCTGCCCATGTGCGAGGCGGAGGACAAGCTGTGGCCGCAGCGCGGCATGGTTCACTTCGCCCCCCCCGACTACCACCTGCTCGTCGAGCGCGATGGCTCCCTGGCCCTCTCGGTGGACGGCCCGGTCCACTATTCGCGACCGAGCATCGACGTGCTGTTCGACTCGGTGGCCGAGACGCACGGCCCGCACGCGCTCGGCATCCTCCTCTCGGGCGCGAGCCACGACGGGGCCGACGGGCTGGCCCGCATCCGTGCCGCGGGCGGACACACGTGGGTGCAGGACCCGGCCACGGCACAGGTGGCGACGATGCCTCGTGCCGCGCTGGAGCGGACTGCGCATCCGACGCTCGATCCGCGTAGCATGGGACGCGTCCTGCACGAGTGGGTAGCCCGCCATGCCTGAGACCGCGTTTCGCCATCACGATGAGCTGTCACCCGTGGCCAGTGATGCACCCGTCTCCGTGCTGGCGGTCGACGACATCCCCGACAACCTGGACGTGCTCGAGGCACTCATCGCCGAGCCCGGCCTGCGCCTGCTCCGCGCATCCGGAGGACGCGAGGCGCTCGAACTCCTGCTGCAGCACGACGACGTCGCCGTGGCCCTCCTCGACGTGCACATGCCGGAGATGGACGGGTTCGAACTCGCGGAACTGATGCGCGGCGCGGAGCGGACCCGCCACGTCCCGATCATCTTCCTCACCGCGGCGGCCCCCGAATCGGCCCGCCTCTTCAGGGGCTACGAAGCCGGGGCCGTGGATTTCCTGGTCAAGCCCCTCGACATCACGCTGCTGCGCAGCAAGGTGCAGGTGTTCATCGAGCTGTTCCGTCAACGGCAGTGCCTGGCTGCGCAACTCGAGGAGCATCGGCAGCTCGTGCGCATGTCGGAGCTGCTGTTCGGCGTGCTCGGACACGACCTGCGGACGCCGCTCAACGCCATCGTCACGTCGGCCGAGGTGCTGCGGCTGAGCACACGGGGCGACGCCACGCTGCAGCGGGTGGCCGCCACGATTCAGTCGGCGTCCATGCGGATGACGAGGATGATCGCGCAGTTGCTCGACTTCGGCGCGGCCCGGCTGGGGAACCTCCCGATTGCGCCGAGACCGACCGACCTCGGGCGTCTCGGCGAGGCGGCCGTCAACGAGCTCCGGGAACGGCACACGTTCGCCGTGTCGGCCTCGGGTGATCTGCAAGGGACCTGGGATCCGGATCGGCTCGGGCAGGTGCTGGCCAACCTGCTGGGCAACGCCGTGCAGCACGGCGACCCGGCCCAGCCGATCGCCGTCCGCCTCTGCGGCACCGTGCCAGACGAAGTGAGCATCGAGGTCGCCAACGCCGGCACGATGCCGGCCGAGACGCAGGCGACGTTGTTCAAGCCATTCGCCTCGTCGTCGGTCTCGACGCGAGGGACGGGCCTCGGGCTCTACATCGTCCACCACATCGTCTCGGCGCACGGGGGCGACGTGTGCGGGTCGAGCTGCGACGGCACCACGACGTTCAGGGTGCGCCTGCCGCGTCACGTCCACGGGCGAACCGAGGCGGTGACCTCGGTGTGAGCGTCGCGACACGGTGGGGGAGCGGCGTCCTCACCGCGCCGTCGTCTCAGCGACGTGCTTCGCGCACGAGGTGCCCCAGTTCCGGCAGCACGAGTTTGTCCATCGCCAGCCGCACGGCCGGCTCCGATCCGGGCAGCGCGATGATGATGCGGCACTGCGAGACACCCGCGCACGCGCGGCTCAGCATCGCGGCCGCCCCGATCTCCTGGTAGCTCAGCATGCGGAACAGCTCGCCGAAGCCGGGAATCGGCTTGTCGAGGAGCTTGAGGATGGCTTCGTAGGTGGTGTCGCGATGCGCGACCCCCGTGCCGCCGGTGGTGAGGATGGCATCGACCTCGTCGCGAGCGCGCTGGTGCTGAATCCACCGCAGCACCGCGGTCTCGTCGTCGGGCACCAGGCCGCGCGCGACGACGGGGTGACCGTGCGCTTCGAGCCGGGCCACGACGGCGGCGCCGCCCGTGTCGGTCTCGAGCGTGCGGGTGTCGCTGATGGTGAGGACCGCGCAACGCACCGAGGACGGCGAGGCGGCGCGATGTTCGGTGTGTGACACCCCGCCATTATCGCGCCAACGCAGGCCAGCGCCGGCGCGGCAGCGCTCGAGCCCGCCCTACCTCCCGGAACCGACGCCGACCGACACGCGATCGCCAGCCGACAGCGTACGCCTCAGCGGCATCACGCCGTGTCCATCGATCTTCAGCCAGTCCACGGCGATCGTGCCCTCGTGGACGGTCAGCGCCAGCAGGAGGTCCGCCGCACCGGTGCCGGTGCGGCTGATCTCCACCTCGCCGCACGCGCGTCCCGTGGACCACGGGAACCGGCCCGGTCGAGAGGCCATCGCCAACGTCCTGGTGACGGCCGAGTAGTGGAAGCCGTTGAGCGCCAGGATCGCCGCCCAGCTCGCCATCGCACGGGCGTAGTGGTGCCCGCACTCGGCCTCGTCGAACGGGTTGCGCCGCCGCCCGTCGTAGCGCGCCCGAATCATCCCGATGCAGCGGAGACCCTCCGCTTCGAGGCCTTCGTACAGCATGCCGACCGCGGCCGTGTACTCGAATCCCGTCATCACCTCGGTGAAGTAGGGGAACGGGTTCACGGGGCGTCCCTTCGGATAGCTCGCCATCAACAGCGCCGCATCGTCGGCCATCGCGAACACGCGCATGTTGTTGAAGTGCCCGTGCATGTCGGTGCGCAGGTTGTACTTCAGGATGCTCTGCAGCGTGGTCCGGGCGTGGGCGGGATCGACGAGCGACCCGAGGCCGCACACGCGCGCCATGAACTGGCCGACGAGTTGATCGACGAGGCAGCCTTCGCCCAACTGGAACTCGGGCCGCGTGGGGTCCTTCGCGCCCATGCCGACGAGCAGGCTCGGCGCGACCGCCGACGCACTCGCCGGCGGCTGGACCTTGTGCTGGTAGTACTCGCCGTTGAACAGGTTGGCGTCGATCCAGGCGCGGCCACGCTGGTACAGCGCGCGGCAGGTGGCGGCGAAGTCGGCCTCTCCGAGGTGCCTGGCCATCTCCTCGGCCGCCCGCAGCGCGCCGAGGTACCACAGCCCCATCTGCGGGTTCGGGCCGTAGTACTCCACGTCCATGGTGTTGTGCTGGCAGCCTTCCATCACGCCGTCGCGGTCGGCGTCCCAGCCGCCGGCAATCCAGCAGAACTCGACGGCCCGCCGGATGGCGGGCCACAGGCGTCGCAGGTCGGCGTCGCGCCCCGAGAGCTGCCAGTCGCGGTAGACCTTCATCACGCAGCCCATCTGCCCGTCGGCCGCGGCCTTGCCGAAGTTGCGTCCTCGCGAGAGCGGCAGGTGGACGCGGAAGCTCATCATGCCCTGGTCGTCGAGCGCCGGGCCGAACTCGACCTCGCGCATCGACCAGGCGAGATCGCCGAACAGGAACGCGGTGGCCTGCTCGTAGTTCCACACGTGCGTGCACGATCCGTGGCAGCAGCCCTGGGTGTCGGCGGTGCCCTCCCAGCCGAACAGCGTGCCGTCGGGCGTCCTGAAGCACGTCTGCGTGCGCAACGTGCTCACGTTGAACAGCGCCGCTTCCTTGACTGCAGCCGGGAGATCGCTGCCGCACACGCTGTCGACGAAGGTCGTCGTCCGCCTGCGAAGCGACTCGAGGCGTGGCGCCTCGCGTGCCAGCACGTCCCAGGCGTCGGCGTATTTCGTCGTGTAGTGGTTACCGATGCGGTCGTCGCCCGACGGCGGCGTGTGGGCGGGTGTCCACGTGTAGCGGTTGGGGAAGTGCCACGCGAGCAGGAACGTGATCGTCCGGGTGGCCGCGGCCGGCACGTCGAGCGTGACCGCGATCGACGCGACAGGAGTGTCCACCTTCGGATCGGCCTCGCGCGCGTCGAGCATGCCGTCGGCGGAGAAGTCGTCCCAGAAGTCGAGCAGGGGCACGCCCCACCGCGGCGGCACCCACGACACCCGTCGCGAGACGCCGGCAGCGGCCGTCGTCGCAAGTGCGAGCGTGCCCCAGGCTTCATGGAGCGGATCGACGCCGGCCGACGACATGAGGACGCCCGCGAGTCCGTCGCCATCACGCAGGGCGTTGCGGTTCTGCTTCGCGCCGACGTACTGCCGATCGCCCTTCCAGTCCTTGGTCGTCTGCGAACCGTCGATGCCGATGAAGTTGGGCAGCGTCGCGCAGACGGCGGCCGTCACCGGCGCATCGGTGGCATTGCGCAGCTCGACCGTGATCGAGGCCAGCGGCAGGCTGCTGGCCTCGGCGTCGGTGGGCACCAGAGGATTGAACGCCTTGAGGTGCACCTCGAGCGGCACGTCCGGGTCGGTCAGCACCACGCGTCCGAAGGGGTACGCCGTCGCGAAGGTCGCGTCGCGGAAGCGCGGGAGATTGAGGTTCGGCCCCGGCGCGCCATGGCTGCCTTCGTACTGGTCGGCCTCCACCGGGCCCTCGAGCAGCCGGCAGACGGATGGCTCCGATCCTCGCCTGGTGAACAGCGCGAGGAAGGGCGCCGCGCCGGCCAACACGGGCACGAAGCCCTTGCCAGGCCGGTTCATGACCTCCCAGTCGCGCAGGTCTCCGCGTCCGCCGAGTGACACGGTGCCCGTGCCGATGCCGCCGATCGGCATCGCGATGCGGGCGAGATGCGCGCGGTCGTACACGCGCAGCGACGGCCACGAGGCGTCGCCGGTGAGGCTCGTGGCGAGCGCGGCCATGGCCTGCGCCGCCGCGTCGTCGCCAGCAGCAGCGGCCTCGTGTGCGGCTGGGACAGTCGGCCCTGCTGGCGTCGACGCCAGCGGGCTGGTCAGCCCGAGCCCGACCAGGCGGACGAAATCCCGCCGGTCGACCTTCGATGAGCAGTCCCCACCCGGACAGCAGTCGTCAGCCACGTCTCTCCCCTGATTCCTGCGTTCCTGCCCATGAGGTGATCCGCCACCACAGGGGCCGCAGGTCGTCGCTCGGACGCCCGTAGTATCGACCATCTGCCGCCCGCGGCTCTCCGAACGGCGTCCGCTCCAGCCGCCGGGATGCGAAGGCCGGGGAAGGCTCTCGCGCCGGGCGCGCAGTGGCCGGCGATCCGGTGTTGTGGTAGACTCAGACTTCTGTGCGCGCGCGTCCCGGCTTCGCTGGGTGGCGCACACCGGCCCCTAAGCGCCCTTAGCTCAGCTGGATAGAGCGTCTGGCTACGAACCAGGAGGTCGCACGTTCGAATCGTGCAGGGCGCACCACTCCTCACTTCGTTCGTCGTCGTGCGCCCTGCCCGCTTCAGCGGCGCGAGCACCCGGCTGCGCCGTGCGCTCGCGGCGTCGAATCGTTGCTCCGGCGCACCTCTCCTTCGTTCGCGGTAGAGCGTTCTGCCCGCGTTCAGCTGCCGTCGGCATTCCCGGCATCGCGGCATCGCGGCATTACCCCTCCACGTCCGCCCATGCCCTCCTCGCTGGCCGATGCCTTGCGACGCGATACCGTCGCCCGCGTGCTGGCTTCTGCCTGTCGCGGAGCGGCTCGCCGCGCCGGTATCGAACCACGCCGTCCCGCATGCGCTGATTGGGGCGGCGGCCCTTGCCGTCCGGGGTGTCGCGCGCTCCACGTTCGACGTCGATCTCGTCACGACCGCCCGGCGCGTGCTCGACGCCGACCTGTGGGCGCCGTTCGTGGGCACGGGCGTTGCGGTGGATTGCCGCCGCGGCGATGCCGGCGACCCTCTCGTTGGCGTCGTGCGAATCACGGCGGCGGGACAACGCCCGGCAGTCGGCCATGGCAGCCGGCCCATTCGCCCCGCCTGCCTGTTCGTTCATCTCAAGCTCGACGTTTAGAGGGACACACGAAGCTCCGTCGCCTCCTCTCGCGTGGCATGACGCCTCACGGGATCTGACGCCGGCATCCGTGCCTCGGCGGACCGCGCGTGCTGCCCTGGCGCGGGGGCCGATCATCCGGGTATGGCACCCCGGCCTGGCCGGCCTCTACTTCCATACACGCGTACGAGAGGACGCACCCATGACGCACATGGCGTTGAGGTGCCTGCTGATCGCGGGGCTGCTCGTCGGTGGCGCTGCCGCCGGCCGCGCCCAGGACACGCTCCCCGACCGCACCGACGAGGTCGCCGGACGATCGACGACGGACAACGTGCCACATCCGCTCGGCGTGAAGCAGGCGGCATTGCGCCAGCGGGCCTTGAAGGCCAGGCTCAACGGCCGCGGGCCGGGACCGGTGCACCAGGTCGCCCGCGGGCAGTACGTCGAACTGGCCAGGCAGGGCGAGGATTCGATCTGGACCGTGCTCGCGCAGTTCGGTCCGCAGGACCACCCCGCGCCGATCCTCTTCAGCGGCATCCCGGGGCCCCTGCGCAACCAGATCCCGCAGCCCGATCGGTCCGTGGACAACACCACCATCTGGGCGCCCGACTTCAACACGGCGCACTACCAGAACCTGTTCTTCTCCGAGGCGCCGGGTGCGGTGTCGATGCGCAACTTCTACATCGCCGAGTCGTCGAACCGGTACACCGTCAACGGCGACGTGTCCGACTGGGTGCAGGTGCCCTACAACGCAGCCGCCTACGGCCGCAACTACTGCGGCGGCATCGTGTGCGCCCAGACCTGGGTGTTCGTGAATCACTCGGTCGACGCCTGGTACAACGCGCAGATCGCGCAGGGGAGGACCGCCGCCGACATCAACGCGTACCTGTCGCGCTTCGACGTGTGGGATCGCTACGACCACGACGGCGACGGCAACTTCAACGAACCCGACGGCTACATCGACCACTTCCAGTCGGTGCATGCCGGTGAGGGCGAGGAGACTGGTGGGGGTGCCCAGGGCACCGACGCCATCTGGAGCCACCGCTGGTACGCGTACTACAACGCCAACGGGCCCGACGGGACGGGGCCGCACGCGTTCGGCGGTGTGCGCATCGGCGGGTCGAACTACTGGATTGGCGACTACACGATCGAACCCGAGAACGGCGGCGTGGGCGTGTTCACCCATGAGTACGGCCACGACCTCGGCCTGCCGGATCTCTACGACACGAGCGGCAACACCGGCGGTGCCGAGAACTCCACCGGATTCTGGACACTGTATTCGAGCGGGTCGTATGGCAGCACGGGCGCGCCGGCCGAAGGCATCGGCAGCAAGCCGATTCCGATGGGCGCCTACGAGAAGATCTTCCTCGGCTGGTCCAACTACGAGCTGGTGCAGGCGGGACAGTCGCGGTCGGTCAAGCTCGGACCGGCGACCACCAACACGAAGCAGGCCCAGCAACTCGTGGTGCTGCTGCCCGAGAAGTCGGTCGACTCCCCGCTGTACCCTGCGTATGCAGGCACGGCCTTCTACTACTCCGGATCCGGCAACAACCTCGACTCGTCGATGACCCGCGCGGTGACGCTGCCTGCAGGAGCGGTCAACCTCACCGCGAAGGTGAAGTACGAGATCGAGATCGACTGGGACTACGCGTACCTGATCGTCGACGGCCTGCCGGTGGCGACCAACCGGTCCACCAACACGAATCCGAACGGCCAGAACTTCGGTCAGGGCATCACGGGCTCGAGCGGGGGGTGGGTGGACCTGAACGCCGATTTGTCGGCGTTCGCCGGCCGGACCGTGTCCATCGGGTTCCGCTACTGGACCGACGTCGCGGTCGTGGAGTCGGGCTTCAGTGTGGACGAGATCGCGATCACGGGGCAGGCGACCGACGGCGCCGAGTCCGATGCGGGCTGGACGCTGCGCGGCTTCACCCGAGCCGTCGACGGCATCGTGACGCAGTCGTTCTTCAACGCCTACTTCGCCGAGTTCCGCAACTATCGCGGCTACGACGACACGCTCCGCACGGGGCCGTACAACTTCGGCTTCCTCGATAACGCGGCGCTGCAGAACTGGGTCGAGCACTACCCCTACCAGGATGGCATGCTCGTCTGGTACTACGACACGTCGTTTGCCAACAACAACGTGGGCGACGCGTGTGCATCGGGGAGGTGCGGCGGACTCGTCCTGCCGGTCGACGCGCACCCCGAGCTGCTCGTGCGCCCGGACAATGGGCGCGTGTGGCGGCCGCGGTTCCAGACGTACGACTCGACGTTCGGCCTCGCGCCGACCGACCAGGTCTGCCTGCACGCCAACAGCATCCAGCAGTGCTACGGAGGGCTGCCCGCGAACCCGCTGTTCGACGACACGCAGACGTACTGGTATCCGCCCAATCCCGCCATCGGCCATCTCGGGTGGGCGAGTGTGCCACTGCCGGCCACGGGAACGACCATTCGTGTGACGAGCGTTTCGTCGCGCGACGGATTCATGCAGGTGCTCGTGAACCAGCGCTGACACGCGCCCTGAGGTAGGGCCGGCGGCCCCGCCGGCCCCACCTCACGGCGTCTCGAGACGCTCGGCGCACGCGAGCATGGTCCTGGCCAGTTCCGCCCCTGCGTCGCCGGTCCGGTCGAGCAACCGCTCGAAGCCGGCGGCATCGGTCCGAAGCAGCGTGACCGGTCCGCCGGGCGTGACCGTCACGGTCGCGTTGCGCGGCCTCTTGTGCAGCAGGCCCACCTCGCCGAAGTAGTCACCGGGTCCGAGCACCGCCACTGGCGTGTCCTGCCCATCGGGACTCCGGCGCGAGACCGCCACCTCGCCCTCGACGAGCACGAAGAAGTGCTCTGCGGTGTCGCCCTCCCTGAGGATCACCTCGCCTGCCTCACGGCGCTGCCACGTGAAGTCGGGCAGCGCCTGCGCCACGGCCGATGCCGTCAAGTGCGAGGCGACGTCGCGCAGCCGGTTGGCCGCCGTTCGCTTCTGCATCAGGCTCCGGATCTCCGTGCCCACGAGGTCGGAACTGGCGACCATCGACAGGAAGGCCTCTCGATCGAGGACGAGCGTCTGGGCCCCACCAGGCCCGGCGCTGACGGTGGCGTTGCGCGGAGCCGACTGCAGCAGGCCTGCTTCACCGAACCCGCTGCCGGCGCCGAGCGTGGCGACGTGCACGGGTGGGTCCCCTCGCGTCACCTCGACGCTGCCGCCCTGCAGCAGGTAGTAGGTGTCGGCTTCGTCGCCTTCGCGGATGATGACGGCGCCCGGCGCATACCGTCGCGTCTCGGCGCGGGCCAGTGCCGCGATCACCGCCGGTTCGTCGTGCCCGGCGAACGTCGCGAGCCGCTCCTCCTCGCTGGGTGCGAGTGGTGTCTCCTGCGCGGCCGTGGTGGGAGCGCCGCCGATCCGCATGCCGAATCGCCGGTTCGGCGCAGGCAGCGGGCGCACCGTCAGCCGCAGCGTGTAGCCTTGCGGATGCATCGCCATCTCGCGTGTGGCGAGCAGGGCGCCGACGAGCGTCAGTGCCATCACCTCGACCAGTCCGCCCGCCACGCAGGTCCGGTTGCCCAGCCCGAAGGGATGGCAGCGTCCGCCCCGATGCTCGTTGCGCGGCTCGCGGCACCGGGCCGGATCGAACCGCGCGGGGTCGGGAAAGCTGCCGGGCGAGAACGCCAGAGGGACGGGCGTCAGGATCACCGAATGACCCTTGCGGATCCGCTCGCCGCTGAACTCGAAATCGTGCTTCACGACGAACGGCATGCCTGGCGAGACAGGATGCCGCCGCAGGGTCTCCTGGTACACCGACTGCAGCACCCGCATCCGTCGCAGGTCGGCCGCTTCGCGGATGCCCTGGGCAAAGGCGCCGCGCGTCTCTGCGCAGACCTCGGCCATCAGCGCCGGGTCGCGGACGATCTCGTAGAGCATGAATGCGGTGAGTCGAGCCACGTACGCACACGCCCCGAGCGTGCCGTAGGCCAGGTACGTGACCACCTCGTCGTCGGTGAGCGGCACACCCGAGCTGTCTCGCGCCGAGACGAGCGTGTCGACGATGTCGGGCGGCCGCTCCGCTCGTGCGGCGACCTGCCTGGCGTCGCGCACCAGCTCGCGGAAGATGGCGAATGTGCGCCGATGGGCCGACCGGTACCACGGTGCCCGGAAGATCCACGGCGGCGACAGCGTGGCACCGACCATCATCCAGTAGCTCGAGAGCCTCACGCAGTCGGTGTAGCGCAGGCGCTGCGCCGCCGGCCCCAGCAGGCTGCACCACTGGGCGAACGCCAGCCGCGCCGTCTGGTCGATCACCGGCAGGCGCGCGCCGGCCGGCCAGGCGTCGGCCCTGCTGCGCACCACGCCGATCAGGTGGGGGACGAACGGAGAGGCCACCTGGCGTGAGTACGCGATGGCCAGCGGCGCTCGCAGGCGCGTGTGGCGGTGCCCCGTGTGGGCCATCACGAAGTCGCCCCCGCCGAACTCGCGCTCGAGGGGGTCGAAGATCGGATGTCGTGTCAGGTGCGCGTCGTCTAGCCCCCGGGCCATGAACGCCTTGGCGGCCTCGCCGGCGATCACCACGAAGGGGCGCCACAGGGCGCGGAGGTGGAACAACGGCCCGAGACGCCGATGTCCGTCCACCATCAGGGCGCCGGGATCGCCCAGGAGTTGGTGGGCGTTGCCGATGAGCGGAAGGCCGGGATATCGCTGTGGCGGCGGGCCGCTGACCTGAGCCGGCGGCGTGTCAGGCTGGGAGGGAGCCATCTCTGCCGTATACTCTCGCACTTCACGGCAATCCCAATCGTTCCCATCCACGACGAGCCCTTTGAATGACGAGTGATCACGCTGCTCCCGTCCGCGACGACCGAATCCTTCCAGTGACGAGGGTCGTGGCGGCGCTGGTGTCGTTGTCGGTGTTCGGCGGGTTCGTCCTGCTCTACATCCGCCCCGACCTGACGACGCTACTCTGGGCCTGGACGATCGAGCCGACGCTCACGCCGATGATGATGGGCGGCGGCTACCTGTCGGGCGCCTACTTCTTCTGGCGCGTGGTGCGAGGGCAGTCGTGGCGTGTGGTGTCGCTGGGCTTCCCGAGCGTGGGCGTCTTCGCCTGGTTCATGATGACCGCCACGGTGCTGCACTGGGGCGAGTTCAACCATCGCCACATCAACTTCTTCGCCTGGGTCGTCCTCTACGCCATCACGCCGTTGCTCGTGCCTGCGATCTGGTGGCTCAACCACCGCCACGATCCGGGTCGCGGGCCAGAGGACGTCCTGCTGCCGTCGTGGATCCGCGGGTTGCTCGGAGTCGCCGGCGTGACGACGTTCGTCGTCGTCCTGATTGGATTCGCCCAGCCCGAGCGCACCATCGCGATCTGGCCGTGGGCGCTCACGACTTTCACGGCGCGCATTGTCGTCTCATGGTTCACGCTGGCGGCGATGTTCGGCATCTCCACGGCGATCGACGGCCGGTGGATGGCGATGCGCCTCCCCTTGCTCAGTGCTCTCATCGCCGCTGGCGCCATGCTGCTCGCTGTCGCGCGAAGCTGGGAGGAACTCGACCCGGCCAATCCCCTGCGCGTGGCGCTGGTCGTGGCGCTGGTCGTGGCGTTCCCGGCCGTGTTCGGGCTCACGGCCTGGATGGACTCCCGCCAGCGCGCGTCCTGACGCGCCTGCGGTCCTGCGGACGCGCCGCCCATCCCGCCTGGTGGTCGGGTTGCGCGACAATGACGCGTCATGCCAGACGATCGGCTCGCGCAACCGCGCGACGAGGCGCACATGCGCGAGGCTCTGCGCCTCGCGACGCTCGCGGCCGCGCAAGGTGAGGTGCCCGTCGGCGCCGTCGTCGTGCTCGACGACGTGATCGTGGGCCGGGGGTTCAACCGTCCGATCTCTGCGAAGGATCCGACAGCACACGCCGAGGTCGTCGCGTTGCGATCGGCGGCCGCGTATCTCGCCAACTATCGGCTGACCGGGGCCGACCTCTACGTCACCATCGAGCCCTGCACGATGTGCGCAGGCGCGCTCGTGCACTCTCGCATCCGGCGGCTGGTGTTCGGCGCGCGCGAGCCTCGAGCGGGCGCCGTGGTCTCCACAGCCCAGGTGCTCGCGACGCCCGGCCTGAACCACCACGTCGAGGTGGTCGAAGGCGTGCTGGCGGGCGAAGCCCAGCGCCTCATGCAGGAGTTCTTCCGGGCGAAGCGAACCACGACGTAGCGGGCGCAGGCCCAGGGCCCACGGTCCAGCCCGCCGGGCTCAGGGCGTCGAGCGCGACACCGGCGCGCCGATCCACCACGTGTTTCCGTTCGGATCGATCACGCCACCGTTGCGGTGGCCGTATGGCTTGTCCTCGGACTCGCTCTCGCTGGTGGCGCCCGCGTCGAGGGCACGCCGCCACGTCGCGTCCACGTCGTCGACCCACAGGTACAGCGCACAGCGTTTCGACGGCCACTGTGGCGTGCACTGGCCGAGCATCACCAGCGAGTCGCCGATGGTGACCTCGGCGTGCATCAGCCGGCCGTCGGCGTCGCGGGTGCACTCGCCGATGGCGCCGCCGAACGCCTGCTGCAGGAACGCGAGTTCACGCTCGCCGTCCTCGACGAGCAGGTACGGGGTCACGGTGCGATAGGTCGTGTCGGTCATGAGCCCAGCATGCCTGCGGTCACGCGCGCGCGTCTTGGACGAATGTGACCTGCCAGGCTCAGCCGCGGCACTGCGCCAGCGTGCGTCGCTGGCGGCCGTCGGCATCGAAGTTGGCCGGGTCGAGCCACTGTCGGTACGCGGCCGCGAGTGCCGGCCACTCGCTGTCGAGGATGGAGAACCACACCGTGTCGCGGTTGCGGCCCTTCATCACCATGTGCTGGCGGAAGATACCCTCGAACGTGAAGCCGAACCGCGCGGCGGCACGCCTCGACGGCTCGTTCTCGTGGTGGCACTTCCACTCGAAGCGGCGATAGCCGAGCGTATCGAACGCGTAGGCGGCGGCGAGGTGGAGCGCTTCGGTTGCCACGCGCGTGCGCGCGATGGCGGGTCCCCAGAGGATGTGACCGATCTCGATGACGCCGTTGGCCGGGTCGATGCGCATCAACGCCTGACGCCCCTCGGCCCGTCCGGTTGCCGTGTCGACGACGGCGAAGAAGAGCGGGTCGTCGCCGGCCTCGGCGCGCTCGATCCAGCGGCGGAACGACTCGGCATCGCGCGGCGCCTCGTCGGGGAGGTAGCGGAAGCGCTCGTCGCCGCCGGGGGCAGCGGCCGCGGCGAAGAGGTCGGACTCGTGTCGGACCAGGCTGAGTGGCTCGAGGCGCGCGTATCGGCCCTCGAGCACGACGCGCCCGGGGCGCGGCACCCCGTTCCAGGCAGACAGATCGGTCGTCATGCCGCCATGATCCGCCACCGGCGCGCCCGTGCGCCAGCGAGACGCGGCGTGCGGGCTCAGGCCGTGTCGGGCGCGTCGAGCGGCGTGCCGTCGGCGTCGAGCAGCCGCACGTGGTTGTGATGGCTCGTCCGCCGATCGAGATAGGCCGACGGAGGCAGCCCGGCAAACGCGCGGAATTCGCGCACGAGGTGCGACTGGTCGGCGAAGCCGCAGTCGATCGCAAGTGCCGACCAGTCGTCCAGGGCGCCGCGGTGGGCGCGGCGCACCGCCTGCTGGAACCGCAGCACCCGGCAGTACGGTTTCGGCGCGAGGCCCACCTGCATCTTGAAGCGATCGATGACGTATCGCGCGCTGAAGCCGCTGCGCGCGACCGCGTCGCGCACGCGCGCGGCACTGGGATGGCGGTGGAAGACGTCGAGCGCGAGGGCGACCGCGGGATGAGGTTCCGCCGGGTGGAGCCACGCGCCGAGCGACGCCTCGAGCGCGTCGAGGCGTGCGTCGGGCGTCGGCGCCGACAGCAGCCTTTCGCGCAGGCGCGCCACCTCGCGCGCAGGCCACAACGAGTCGAGCGGCACGTCCTGCTCGGCCAGGTCGGAGGCCGGGCCGCGCCAGAGGCAGGGCAGGCCTGCCGGCGTCACGATGGCGCCGACCACGTCGACCTGCTCATCGGTGTCGATCACCGTGTAACGCGATCGCGGGCCGCTCAGCACCGAACCGCTCGTGGTGGAGCAGGCCAGCGCGCGGTCCTCGTCGTACGTCCGCGTGCGGTCCTCGGCCAGGTTCACGACGAGCTGGGCGGTGCCCGTGGGCAGCACACGCTCGAGCCGGGTGGGCGCCGGCTGATCGGTGACCGTCCACAGCAGTGTGACGGCACGGTCGAGTGGCGCACGCGGGCGTCGCGCGTGGAACGGCATGGCCTCCGTGAGGGTAGCGCACGGCCGAGGCGTCGGTCGCGTCGTGTTTCTGCTCCCCCTGCAGCGCTTGACGACAGCGATGTGCCGTGTCTACCGCGACTGCGTGCGCCCGGCGAGTCCGACGCGGGCAGGCACGCGCCTTGCCATGGTAGCGGACATGATGCGCACACGATCCTGCTCGAACCTGTTGACGCTCGGGGTGCTGGCCACGAGCCTCGTGGCTGTTGGATGCGGTCGGTCGGACGAGGCCGACGCCGGCCCTGCTCCGGCCGCATCGTCGGCGTCGGCCACGGGACCGGAGGCGACCGTCACGGGCTGCCTGACGGCGAGCCTCGACGGGCGCAGTTATGCGCTGTCGCCGGCCGACTCCAGCGCCCTGCCCGCCGGGCAGCCGATCCCCGGCGGCACCACGATCTCCTACGAACTGGTCGGCAACCTGGAGGACTTCCGTCGTCATGCCAACCAGGAGGTGACGGCGCGGGGCCGCACGGAGCTCTCGGCCACGCGTGAGGCCGAGGTGGCACGCACCGACGAGGCGGCGCAGGCGCCCGCGCCTGGCGTGGGCGACACGCCGACGGTCGAGACGAAGGAGGAGGTGCAGGTCGAGGTGCGGCGGCTGCACGTGGACAGCGTGGTGGCCACTGGCACTCCCTGCCGATCCCTGGGGCCCACCGACGGACGTGCCACGGGGCCGGCGACCGAGGCCGCCGCTGAGGATTCGTCCCGATAGCGG
>VFQN01000527.1_pt1 | contig 70643 bp, 65 predicted proteins | sample 3512371 | NCBI WGS metagenome assembly VFQN01 (sample SAMN10412370, study PRJNA504923) | tailings metagenome | isolation source: Replicate 2 from Balatoc abandoned mine | place: Philippines: Itogon, Benguet | collected 2017-08-28 | reverse complement strand
GTGGCGGTGCAGAAGCCGCAGTGCACGCACTTGCGCAGGATGGCCTCGGCCTCCTGGCCTTCGGGCGTGCCCTTGAACTCTTCGGCGAGGTGGGTTTGCATCGTCGGTGCGCGTCGTGCGGTGGTTCAGAGATCGGCGTACATGCGGCCCGGCCCCAGGACGCCCGCCGGATCGAACTCATGCTTGAGGCCCCGGTGGATGCGCAGCAGCGATTCGGCCGGCCGCGTGAAGGCGTCGTCGCTGCGGCCGCCATCGTGCGTGCGCCACAGCGTGGCGTGGCCGCCCACGCGCGACATGACTTCGCGCAACAGCGCGGCATCGGCCAGCGGGCACTGCACCCAGCGCTGCGCGCCGTGCCATTCGATGCGCGTGGGGCCCAGGCCCAGCGGCGGCGTGGTGTCGGGCACCGACAGGCGCCACAGCGCCTGGCCCGGCGCGGGCGTGAAGAAGGGCTCGGCCTGCTCGCGCCACGCAGACCACAGAGCGGCGGCTTCGACTTCGTCCAGCGTGCGCCCCCCCTGGGCTTGCGTGAGCGACAGCGTGGCCGAAGCCACGGCGGCGCGGGCGCCAGCCAGGCGCAGCCACAGCGTGCCGCCGTCGGTGCCGGCCGCGTCCGGCTGCCAGGCCGAGGCATCGAGCGGCAGCGGCTGCCCGCCCCAGCGATTGAGCAGCGCGATGGCTGCCGCCTCGGCAATGCCGTCGAAGCGCAGCGTGGCGCGCGCGGGCGGCACGGGCAGCACCTTGAGCGACACCTCGGCGATGAGCGCAAGCGTGCCCCACGAGCCGGCCATGAGGCGCGACACGTCGTAGCCCGCCACGTTCTTCATCACCTGGCCGCCGAAGCTCAGCACCTCGCCACGGCCGTTGACCACGGTGACGCCGAGCATGAAGTCGCGCACGCCGCCGCGGCTGGCGCGTGCGGGCCCGGCCAGGCCGGCGGCCACCATGCCGCCCACCGTGGCGCCCGGGCCGAAGTGCGGCGGCTCGCAGGACAGTTGCTGGCCTTGCGCGGCGAGCGTGGCTTCCAGCTCGTCCAGCGGCGTGCCGGCGTGCACGGTGACGACGAGCTCGCTGGGCTCGTAGCTGACGATGCCCGTGAGCGCGCGCGTGTCGATCACCTCGCCCGCCAGGCGGGCGCCCAGGAAATCCTTGGTGCCCCCGCCGCGCAGTCGCAGCGGCGTGCCATCGGCCGCGGCGGCGCGGATGCGCTGCGCCATCGCCGCGAGCGCGGGATGGGGCGGACGGCCATGCTGCAACAGGGGCGCCGCGTCAGCCGGGGCCGGCGGTGTGTCGTTGTCGTGAATCTTCATGGGGCGCCCCATGGTAGCGCCGCAGGCGGTGCCGGCACTTGAGCTTTTTGCGCGCTCAGTCGACGAAAAAATTCACGGGCAGGCCGGGCACGTCCACACGCATCGAGAGAATGCGGCCGGCCTCGGGGTAGCGCGCCAGCTCGGCATCGCTGGCGCCATGGCCGATGCTGGTCACATAGAGCGTGCGCAGGTCGTCGCCGCCAAAGCACGGCATCGTGGGCCGCAGCACGGGCAGCGCCACGCTGGCGATCTCGCGGCCTTCGGGCGACAGGCGCGCCAGACGGGCGCCTTCCATCATGGCCACCCAGTAGCAGCCTTCGGCGTCCACGGCCGCGCCGTCGGGCCGGCCGCCATAGGGCGCGGCGGCAGGATCATCCCAGCGCCAGCCGGGTGGCTTGGGCTTGAACTGGTGGAACACGCGGTGGCGCCGCATGGCGTTGGCCGAGGGCTCCCAGTCCCATGCATGCACGACGTGCTGGGGCGTGTCGGCCCAGTACAGGGTGCGGTCGTCGGGCGCGAAGCCCAGGCCGTTGGCGATGGTGGCGTTGTGGGCCTTCAGCTGCACCTGCGGCTTGCCGCCATTGCCATTGGTGGGGCGGCAGTCGATGCAGTACAGGTCTGCCTTGCGGGCATCGCGCGGCTCGTAGATGGTGCCGGCCCAGAAGCGGCCCTGCGCGTCGCACTTGCCGTCGTTGAAGCGCATGGTGTCGGGATCGTGGTTGAAGCGCAGCAGCGGCATCAGCGCGCCGCCCCAGCTGCGCGCGCGGTAGATGCCGTCGCGCAGCGCGATCACCAGGCCGCCGCTGGCGGCGGGGGCGATGCAGCCAGGCTCGGACGGCATGTCCCACTTTTCGACCGCGCCCGTGAACGCATTGGCTCGCCTGATCTGGCGCGCGCTGATGTCCACCCAGTACAGCTGGCTCTCCTGTGGATGCCAGAACGGCGATTCGCCGAGCTCGCTGCGCTCGGCCACAACGGTCTGCCAGTTCATTGCACGCTCTCCATCTCGATGGTCATCTGCACGGTCATCGATTCTCCGGGCTGCAGCACGGTGACGCCGAGGTCGGTCGCATCAGCGCGCCCGCCATGCAGCAGCGCGAGCGCGTTGTTCACGTGGCTCACGGGCTCCACCGCGACGAAGTCGCGCGTGTCGTTGGTGAACACCACCAGCCGCTTCAGGTCCGAGGTGATGCGCAGGCGCAGCGCCTCGTCGCGCAGGCGCGCCACGCCTTGCCAGCCGTCGAAGCAGTGATCGACGTCCAGCCGCGCGCAGTCCGCGTCGAGCCCGCGCGCCGCCGCGCGATGCGTGGGCAGCTTGTCCTCGCCCATCTCCCAGCGGCCAGTGGCCTCGAAGGCGATGCGGCTGCGTGTGCGCTTGACGAAGTACGGATGCCAGCCCAGGCCCATCGGCGCGGGGCCGTGCGACTGGTTGGTGGCCGACAGCGTGAGCTCCAGCGCGCCCTCGCGCAGGCGCACCGTCTGCGAGGCGTCGTAGGCGAAGGGCCAGTTTTCGTCGGCGCGGTGCTCGTGCGAGAGCAGCGCGAAGTCGTCCGACTGCTCCAGCACGGCCCAGGGGCGCTGCCAGCCCACGCCGTGGATGGCATGCGGCTCGGGGGCGTTGTTGCGCACCAGCGGATGGCCCGTACCCTGCCAGAGCAGCGTGGCCTGGCCGATGCGGTTGGAGAACGGCACGAGCGGGTAGCAGCCCGAGGCGCGCGCCCGCTCCAGGTCGGTGGGCGGCACCGACCGCAGCACGGCCGCACCGTGGTGCCAGAGGCCGCTGATGCAGCCCCCGAGATCGGGCCGCAGGTCGCACGCGGTCTGGCCGGCGCGCAGGAGGACGGGTGAGGTCATGGATGGTTCTCGCTCCTTGAAGCCCATTGTGCCCACCACGCGCGACACGCTGCCATGGGGTGCAACCCCAAGCCGCCGATTGCAGCGCAGCAAAGCCCGGGCAAGGAAAAGGGCCGCACGCGGCGGCCCTTTTCAGAAGGTGTGAGTGAGGCTCAGTCGTCCAGCAACGAGAGGTCGCGCACGGCGCCCTTGTCGGCCGACATCACCAGCTTGGCATAGGCCTTGAGCGCGGCCGACACCTTGCGCGGACGCGGCTTGGCAGGCTTCCATCCCTTCGCATTCTGCTCTTCGCGGCGACGGGCCAGCTCGTCATCGGACACCAGCACGTCGATCGTGCGGTTGGGAATGTCGATGCGGATGCGATCGCCATTGCGTACCAGGCCGATGGCGCCGCCGGCCGCCGCTTCGGGCGAGCAGTGGCCGATCGACAGTCCCGAGGTGCCGCCCGAGAAGCGCCCGTCGGTGAGCAGCGCGCACGCCTTGCCCAGGCCCTTGGACTTGATGTAGCTCGTGGGATAGAGCATTTCCTGCATGCCGGGGCCGCCCTTGGGGCCTTCGTAGCGCACGACCACCACATCGCCGGCTTTCACCTTGTCGGCCAGGATGTTCTCCACGGCCTCGTCCTGCGACTCGACCACGTGGGCCGGGCCTTCGAACACGAGGATGGATTCGTCGACACCCGCGGTCTTGACCACGCAGCCGTCTTTGGCGATGTTGCCCGTCAGCACGGCCAGGCCGCCTTCCTTGCTGAAGGCGTGCTCGTACGAGCGGATACAGCCTTCGGCGCGGTCGTCGTCCAGGCTGGGCCAGCGCGTGGCCTGGCTGAACGCCACCTGCGTGGGGATGCCGGCCGGACCGGCCCTGTAGAAGGTGCGCACGGCGTCGTCCTGCGTGCGCGTGATGTCCCACTGGTCGAGCGCCTCGCCCAGCGTTCCCGCGTGCACGGTGGGCACGTCGGTGTGCAACCGGCCGGCACGCTCGAGCTCGCCCAGGATGGCCATGATGCCGCCGGCGCGGTGCACGTCCTCGATGTGGTACTTGTTGGTGTTGGGCGCCACCTTGCACAACTGCGGCACGCTGCGCGAGAGGCGGTCGATGTCGGCCATGCCGAAGTCGATCTCCGCCTCCTGCGCGATGGCCAGCAGGTGCAGGATGGTGTTGGTGGAGCCGCCCATGGCGATGTCCAGCGTCATGGCGTTCTCGAACGCCTTGAAGCCCACGGCGCGCGGCAGCACGCGCTCGTCGTCCTGCTCGTAGTACTGGCGCGCCAGCTCCACGATGCGGCGGCCGGCGCGCTTGAAGAGCTGCTCGCGGTCGGCGTGCGTGGCCACCACCGTGCCGTTGCCGGGCAGCGACAGGCCCAGCGCCTCGGTCAGGCAGTTCATGGAGTTGGCCGTGAACATGCCCGAGCACGAGCCGCAGGTAGGGCAGGCCGAGCGCTCGACTTCGGCCAGGTCGGCGTCGCTCACCTTGTCGTCGGCGGCCATCACCATGGCGTCGATCAGGTCGAGCTTCTTGATCTGGATGACCGACTGGCCGTCCTTGCCGGGCACGGCCAGGCGCACCTTGCCGGCTTCCATCGGGCCGCCGGAGACGAAGATCACCGGGATGTTCAGGCGCATCGCGGCCATCAGCATGCCGGGCGTGATCTTGTCGCAGTTGCTGATGCACACCATGGCGTCGGCGCAGTGTGCGTTGACCATGTACTCGACCGAGTCGGCAATGATGTCGCGGCTGGGCAGCGAATACAGCATGCCGTCGTGGCCCATGGCGATGCCGTCGTCCACGGCGATGGTGTTGAACTCCTTGGCAACGCCGCCGGCGGCTTCGATCTCGCGTGCGACAAGCTGGCCCAGGTCCTTGAGGTGGACGTGGCCGGGCACGAACTGCGTGAACGAATTGACCACCGCGATGATGGGCTTGGAGAAGTCTTCGTCTTTCATGCCGGTGGCGCGCCACAGGGAGCGCGCGCCCGCCATGTTGCGGCCGGCGGTGGAGGTCTTGGAACGGTATGCGGGCATCGTGATTGACTGAACAGAGGGGTCAGAGGAAGCAGGAAGCCGGCCGCGGAATAAGGCCGTCGTATGGCCCGCGCGGACGGCCTCTTGAGCCGCGCCTGGGCAGGCCCGCGATTATCCCCGGCCGGCCCGTGCCGGCAGTACCCACGAAAAAAAGGGCCCACCTCGCGGCGGGCCCAACATCCAAAGGAGACTCTTGCGTCCAGCCGGGCCTGCAAGGGACCCGGCCGGTGCTGATCGCAGATCAGCGGTTGTAGGCGGTTTCGCCGTGGGACGTGATGTCCAGGCCTTCGCGCTCGGCTTCTTCGCTCACACGCAGACCGATGACCAGGTCGGCGATCTTGTAGGCGATGAAGGCCACCACGCCGGACCAGACGATCGTGAAGATCACGCTCTTGATCTGGATCCAGACTTGCGCGCCCATCGAGAACGTGTCGGGGGTCAGGCCGCCCGTGCCGCCCAGGCTCTGGGCGGCGAACACGCCAGTCAGGATGGCGCCGACGATGCCGCCCACGCCGTGCACACCGAACACGTCGAACGAGTCATCCGCGCCCAGCATCTTCTTGAGACCCGTGACACCCCACAGGCACACCACGCCGGCGATCAGGCCGAGCACGATGGAGCCCATCGGGCCGACGAAGCCGGCGGCCGGCGTGACAGCCACGAGGCCGGCCACGGCACCCGACGCTGCACCCAGCATCGACGCCTTGCCCTTGCCCAGCGCTTCACCGGCGATCCACGACAGCGTGGCGGCGGCAGTGGCCAGCACGGTGTTGATGAAGGCCAGGCCCGCACCGCCGTTGGCTGCACCGGCGGAGCCGGCGTTGAAGCCGAACCAGCCCACCCACAGCAGCGAGGCGCCCACCATCGTCAGCGTCAGGCTGTGCGGCGTGAAGGCTTCCTTGCCGTAGCCCAGGCGCTTGCCGAGCACGTAGGCACCCACCAGGCCGGCGACACCGGCGTTGATGTGCACCACGGTGCCGCCCGCGAAGTCGAGCGCGCCGTCGGCCGCCAGCAGGCCGCCGCCCCACACGATGTGGGCCATCGGCACGTAGCTGAACGTGAACCAGATGATGGCGAACAGCACGACCGCGCCGAACTTGATGCGCTCGGCGAACGAGCCCACGATCAGCGCCACGGTGATGGCGGCGAAGGTGCCCTGGAACGAGATGAACACGTATTCAGGGATGGTGGCCAGCGCACCGAAGGTGTCAGGCGTGACGCCCTTCAGGAAGATCTTGTCGAAGCCGCCGAAGAACTTGCCTTCGCCCGAGAACGCCAGGCTGTAGCCGTAGATGGCCCACAGCAGGCTGATCAGCGAGAAGATCACGAAGACCTGCATCAGCACCGACAGCATGTTCTTGGAGCGGGCCAGGCCGCCGTAGAACAGCGCGAGGCCGGGCAGGGTCATCAGGATGACCAGCAGGGTGGAGGTCAGCATCCAGGCGGTGTCGCCGGAATCGACCTTGGGCGCGGGCGCTGCGGCGGCGGGCGCTTCAGCGGCGGCGGGAGCAGCGGCCGGAGCGGCTGCAGCAGCGGGGGCGGCTTCGGCGGGAGCCGAGGCTGCGGGTTCGGCAGCGGGGGCCTGGGCGATGGCGAGCGTGCCACCAGCCAGCAGGCTCAGACCCAGCGCGAGGGATGCGAGCAGTTTTTTCATGTCGGTGTCTTCTTTCTCTGATGCGGCTTACAGCGCTTCCTTGCCGGTCTCGCCGGTGCGGATGCGGACAACCTGCTCGAGGTTGTAGACAAAAATCTTGCCGTCGCCGATCTTGCCGGTGCGGGCAGCGCCCTCCACGGCTTCAATCACACGCTCCACGAGGTCGTCGGAAACGGCCGCCTCGATCTTCACCTTGGGCAGGAAGTCGACGACGTATTCCGCGCCACGGTAGAGCTCGGTGTGGCCCTTCTGCCGGCCGAAACCCTTCACTTCCGTCACGGTGATGCCCTGCACGCCGATGCCGGAGAGCGCTTCACGGACTTCGTCAAGCTTGAAGGGCTTGATGATCGCTGTCACCAGTTTCATTGGTTTTCCTCTTGAAGAAACACACGGGGCCCGCGCGGGCGGGCCCCTGCGGAATTACATGGCCTTGGTGATCGAGACGACCAGCACGTTCTGGTTGACCGAAGCGCCGTCGGCCTTGCCGAGGAACGAATTCTTCTTGCTGCCGCCGACCAGCGCGCCGCCCAGCGAGAAGCCGTTGCCCAGGTCATAGGCCACTCCGACGCTGTAGTCCGAGTAGTCGGGGATGCCAGCGTTGTTGACAGCACTCTTGAATTGCGTGAAGCCGACCGACGCCTTCAGCGTGAGCTTGGGGGCAATTTCCTGCGCATAGGCCAGGTTGAGGTAGCCCGTGCCCTTGCCATCAGTCAGGCCGAAGTATTCGTCGGTCACGGTATGCGAGTACTTGGCCGAGAACGGGCCGTAGCCAAGGCCCAGGTACAGCTCGGTCGTGTTGGCGGCAGCAGCGCCGGGGTATTGGTAGCGCAGTGCGCCGACGTCGAAGCCGATGCCGCCCGCTTCGAACTTGTAGCCGGCGTAGAAATCGCTCTCGAGGCTGTTGCCAGCCCAGTCGACGGTGGAGTTCCAGTTGCCGACGTAGAAGCCGCTGGCGTGGGCGTAGTCGAAACCACCCTGGAGAGCGGGCGTGAACTTGCCGGCGCGCAGATCCTGGTCCTGGCCGCGGAACTTGTAGTTGCTAACCAGGCTGACGTTGGCGCTCAGTTGTGCGCTGGCGATCATGGGCAGTGCGGCCAGGGCGGCGACGGCCAGGGTCTTCGTGAACTTCATCAGGTGCTCTCCGTTGGGTTGATAAAAACGACGGAGAGCCAAAAGCATGGAGCGTGCCAAAGTCCAGGAGCCCGTGGGGATATGGAAACGCCTTGTCACGGACATGATTCGCTGCCGAAACCCGCCATTAGCATGCACAAGACAGGTGCGGAGAGTCAGGACGTCCGGACAACCGGCATGAATGCACCAAATCAGGGATGGAGTTGTTCCAATGAGTCTTGCTTTGGTGCAGAGCCGCGCGCTGCTCGGGCTGCAGTCGCCGTCGGTCACCGTCGAGGTCCACCTCGCCAACGGCCTGCCCAGCTTCACACTGGTGGGGCTGGCCGACACCGAAGTCAAGGAGGCACGCGAGCGCGTACGGGCTGCCTTGCAGATGAGCGGGCTCGCCTTCCCCACCAACAAGCGCATCACCGTCAATCTGGCACCCGCCGACCTGCCCAAGGATTCGGGCCGGTTCGACCTGCCGATCGCCCTGGGCATCCTGGCTGCCAGCGGCCAGGTCGATACGGCGCGGCTAGCCGGCCACGAGTTCGCGGGCGAGCTGTCGCTCTCGGGCGAGTTGCGGCCGGTGCGCGGCGCCCTGGCCATGGGACTGGCCGTGCGCGGCGCAGCCACGCGCCTGGTGTTGCCGCGTGCCAGTGCGGCCGAGGCGGCGCTGGTGCCCGACGCCACGGTGTTCGGGGCGCGCCATCTGCTCGACGTGGTGGCACGTTTCGCTCCCCTGTCGGATGAGGCGCCGGCCGAGGCCTCTGGCGACGGCTTCGTGCGCATGGAGGCTACGCCGCCGTCCGTCGGCACACCCGAGGGACCTGACCTGATCGACGTGAAAGGCCAGACGGCTGCCCGCCGCGCACTGGAGATCGCAGCGGCCGGAAACCACAGCCTGCTCATGGTCGGCCCGCCGGGCTCGGGCAAGTCCATGCTCGCGCAGCGGCTGGCCGGCCTGTTGCCCCCGATGACGGTGGACGAGGCGCTGGAGAGCGCGGCCGTGGCCAGCCTGGCGGGCGGCCTGGCGCCCAGCCGCTGGCGACAGCGGCCCACACGCTCGCCCCACCATTCGGCCAGCGCCGTCGCGCTGGTGGGTGGCGGATCGCCGCCGCGGCCGGGCGAGATCTCGCTGGCCCACCACGGCGTGCTGTTCCTCGACGAGCTGCCCGAATTCCCGCGCGCCGCGCTGGAGGCGCTGCGCGAGCCCATGGAAACCGGCCACATCACCATCTCGCGCGCGGCGCTGGCCTGCGACTTCCCGGCACGCTTCCAGTTCGTGGCAGCCATGAATCCCTGCCCCTGCGGCTGGCTGGGTTCGCGCCGGCGGGCCTGCCGCTGCACGCCCGACCAGGTGGCGCGCTACCAGGGCCGCATCAGCGGCCCGCTGCTCGATCGCATCGACCTGCAGATCGAGGTGGCGGCGCTCGATCCGGGCGAGTTGCTGACGGCGCCGCCGGGCGAGCCCAGCGCCGGTCCCCGCGCGCGGGCCGCCGCCGCGCGCGAACGTGCGCAGTCGCGCCAGGGCAAGCCCAACCAGGCGCTCGCCGGCGCCGAGATCGACCGCCACGCCGCGCTCGACGCGGTGGCGCGCGGCATGCTCGACAAGGTGGCGCAGCGACTGGCGTGGTCGGCCCGCGCCACCCACCGTGCGCTGCGGGTGGCGCGCACCATCGCCGACCTGGCAGGCTCTGCCGCCATCGAGGCCGCGCATGTGGCCGAGGCCGTGCAGTACCGGCGGGCGCTGCCGGGGTCGGCAGCGTTGTGACACCGACGGCGCCGCCAGAATGGCTCACCGCTGCCTGCGCTGATCCGTGCAGGAGCATCTGTCAGTCGGTCGTCTGCCCCGGGCCCGAGGTTGGCCCCCTGGCGGCCTCGCCCAGCAGCCAGTCGCGAAACCGGATCACGAACGAGTCCTCGGCCAGCCGGTTGGGGTAGATCAGATGGAAGGCGTCGCCTGAATCCACGCATTGTGCGAAGGGGGCGACGAGGCGTCCGGCCTTCAGGTCGTCTTCCACCAGCGCCAACTGGCCCAACGCGACACCCGCGCCATCCAGGGCCATCTGATAGGCCAGGCTGACGCTCTCGAATGTCATGCCGCGGTCCGGGTCGATGCCGACGGCGCCTGCAGCGGCCAGCCACAAGCGCCAGTAGCCGGGCCTCGCGGCGGACTGCAGCAGCGTGGTGCGCGCCAGGTCGGAGGGGCTCGTCATCGGGCCGAGACGCTGCAGCAATGCCGGGCTGCAGACGGGCGTCAGCTCGATGTCCACGAGCCGGTGGCTGACGCAACCGGGCCAGTTGCCTCGGCCGATGCGGATCGCCACGTCGGTCGTGCGCGTGCTGAAGTCGATCGGCCCCAGCGACGTGGTGAAGACGACGTCGCGGTCGGGCTCGGCGGCACGGAACGCCGGCAGGCGCGGCACCAGCCACCGCAGCCCGAAAGTCATCGAGCACCAGATGTGCAGGGGGTCGCGCCCTTTGGTTGACTTTATTTCGTCCGTCGCCTCACTCAACCGGAGCAATGCCTCGCTCACGCGACGCAGATAGAGCGTGCCACTGTGGGTCAGCGAAACCCGCCGGTTCGAGCGCTTGAACAACGCGGCACCCAGATGTTCTTCAAGCAGCGCCAGCTGGCGACTCACGGCGCCAGGCGTGACGTGCAGCTCTTCGGCGGCCTGCTTGACGCTGCCCCGGCGCCCGACGGCCTCGAAAGCGCGGACGGCATTCAACGGTGGCAGGCTCATGTCGTTTCGATTCAGGAAAACTCAACCAGTGCGTCAGTTTAAATCGGTTGAGGGCACCCAGCGGGTGAGGAAGAATCCGCAGGAACGGCCGAGCGCCACGACATGCCGCGTCGGCCCCATCGACGCGCTTCACACTGCGGCAACGCCGCGCTGACACGAACAAACCCACGGGACACATCCAATGGCTGGTACAGGCGCGCAAGACGTCACACTGAAACTGCAGGCGGTCTGGAGCGAAGACTCGGTGCTGCACGAGTTCGCGATGGACTACGTCCATATCGTCAATGCGATCGGCGCAGGGCGGATCCGCCTGGAAATGCTGCCGCGCGGCGCGGTCGTGCGTCGCGGCGGTGACCTCCAGGGCGCGGTCGCCTCCGGTGCCCTCGATGCTGCCCACGGCGTCGCGTCGAACCAGTACGCGAAGGACAAGGCCTATGCCCTCTTCACGACCCCGCCCTCGTTCGGATGGAACTCCGTGCAGATGCTCGGCTGGATGCGATACGGCGGCGGCCAGGCCCTGTATGACGAACTCGTGCAGAAGGTGCACGGCCAGAACATCACCGGCTACCTGGTGGGCCCGATGCCGACCCAACCGCTGGGCTGGTTCAAGAAGCCGATCAACTCTCCAGACGACCTGAAAGGCCTGAAGTACCGCACCGGCGGCCTGTCCGCCGACGTCAGCCGCATTCTGGGAATGGAGCCTGTGCTGATTCCCGGCAACGAAACGGCCGACGCCCTGGCCAGCGGCCAGGTCGATGCCGCCGAATATCTGAATCCCACGATCGACCGCCAGGTCGGCCTGTCGAAGAGCGCGCCGATCTATGTCGTGCAGGGCTATCACCAGGTGTGCGAGTGCTTCGAGGTGATCTACAACAAGTCCAGGCTCGATGCGCTCGGCGACGAGGTCAAGCAGCTTCTCGACATTGCGGCAGACGCAGCGTCGTCGTCGATGCTCTACAAGCAGATGGCGTATTACCCGCGCGACCTGGAAAAAATCAGATCCGAAGACAAGGTCACCGTGGTGCAGGCGCCGGAGAGTGTCCTGGAAGCCCAGTTGCAAGCCTGGGCAAAGGTCATCGAGGATTTGTCCATCGATCCTTTCTTCAGGAAGGTCATCGACAGCCAGCGCGCGTGGACGAAGCGCGTGATCGGATTCGATCTGCAATGGGATGCACCGCGCGAACGTGCATTCGCCTTCTTCAACAAACCTTGAAGCCGCTGCGGCGGCGCCCGTCGGTGACGACGGCCGGATCCTGCCTGCCGCACGCATGACATCTGTTGACGTTTCATAAAAAGGAGACTCTCGTGTTCTTACGGTCCGTACTCTTGAACCTGGCTGTCGTTGCCGCCTTCCTTCCCGGGGTCTCCAGGGCCCAGGCGCCTTCGGAGCCAATAAGGCTGGTCGTGGGCTTTGCGCCTGGCGGCCCCACGGATGCCGTGGCCCGCATCGCGGCGGAAATCCTGACCGCCCGGCTGGGCGTCCCCGCCGTCGTTGACAACCGCCCCGGCGCCAGCGGCGCGATCGCCGCCAGCGCGGTCTCCAACGCCAAGCCCGACGGCAACACCTTGCTGGTGAACGTCGTGGCCGACATCGTCAACCCGGTGACCGCGCGCGAGAAGGACAACGTCATCACCCGGCGCTTCATGCCCGTGGTGCTGCTGGCCGAGTCTCCCAACGTGCTGGTGGTGCATCCTTCCGTGAAGGCCAACACGGCCAAGGAACTGATCGAGCTCGCACGCTCGAGCCCGAAGGACACGCTGAGCTATGGCTCCGCGGGTGCGGGTACGGTGAGCCACCTGTCCGGCGTGCTGTTCTCCGACGCCACGGGCGTCTCCATGGTGCACATCCCCTACAAGGGCACGGGGCCCGCGCAGATCGACCTGCTCGCCGGCCGGGTGCCGCTGATGTTCGACAACCTGATCAACGGGCTCGCCAACGCCCGGGCGGGCAAGGTCAGGGCGCTTGCCGTGACCTCGACACAGCGGTGGGCCGGTGCGCCCGAGTTGCCGACGCTGGCCGAAGTCGGGCTGCCCAACACCGATCTCCTGTCCGTCTTCGGACTGGTGGCGCCACTGAACACACCGAAGGCCACCATCGACCGCATCGCTTCCGCCTTGCTGCAGGGCCTGGCGACGCCCGAGATCCGCCAACGGCTCAATCAGGTCGGTGCGGCACCCGGCACCCTGAATGCCCAGGCCTACGGCGCCTACCTCGACACGCAAATCCAGCGCTGGGAGAAGCTGCTCGCGGAAGGCAAGCTCGACCTGAAGTGACCCGGGCCAACGCCAGAGCCTGCCCGAAGGCCTCCGCATCGCGGCGGCTGACCGCCCGGTGGGCTGCGGCGCCAACGATCCAACGACCACCTCATTGAAGAAAAACGATGCAGAAAAAACTAACAGGCAAGATCGACGCCTCGAACATCAAGGCCTTCGAATTACCTCCCGTCCGCGACGGCCTTCTCGACGACTTCAGGGCCCTGGGCGACGCCAGCGGTGTCGTCTCGGACATCCTCGACGAACTCGGCATCACCGGAGCGCTGGCAGCATCGTTCCTGCGGCCCACGATGGCCGGAGCGGTCGCCGTCGGCACCGCTCTCACGGTGCGCAACGTGCCGCTGCGCCAGCATCCCTACGAGGCGGCCCGCGCCAAGGTCAACGGCATGGCCGAGTTCGAGGCCCACAACCTGGCCAAGCCCGGCGACATGATCGTCATCCAGGGTGTCTCTGGTGTGTCGAACATGGGCGGCATCTCTGCCCAGACCGGCCGGCGCCAGGGTGAGGTCGGCGCCATCGTGGAAGGCGGTATCCGCGACGTGCCGCATTCCCGGTCGGTGGGCTATCCGCTCTGGGCGTCGGAAGTGACACCGGTCACCGGCAAGTGGCGCATCCAGACGGTGGAGATCAACGGCGACATCCAGATCGGCGGCATCCGCGTGTCGCCTGGCGACATCGTCCTGGCCGATGACACCGGCGTGTGCTTCATCCCCCGCGAGCGGGCCGAAGAGGTGCTGGCGCTGTCTCAGAAGAAGGTGGCCGCCGAAGGCCGCAAATGCCAGTTGATCGACGAAGGCATGCCGGTGGCAGACCTGCCCACCAACGCCTGACGGTCACCCCTGCTGCGACAGGCGGCAGGGGGTCGGCGCTCAGCGGGGGGCGGCCTCCAGCACCTGCCCTTGCGCGATCGGCGTGCGCCCGGCGAGCAGCGTGAATTTCGTGCCGGCGGGCAGCTTGGGGCCCGCGGTTTCGGCCCGCAGGAACTGCGCATCGAACGTGGCCGGCACGCCGGGCTCGGGCTCATGGCCCGAGGGCACGTGCAGGCGCGCGGTGAAGCCTTCGGAGCCCACGACCAGGATGCAGGGGAACAGCCCGACGCGGATCGGCCGCGCGGCCTGCGGCACCGGCGGAGGCAGCAGGGTGATCTCGATCTGCGCATGGCGCTCGAACGCCGCGCCGTCGGCAAAGCCCATGGGCTGCGATGGCGTCTTCGCGCGCTGGATCAGCCACGCGATGATGTTGCCCACGATGGGCAGCCACAGCACCAGCAGCAGCGATCCCATGTCGCGCGCCAGCGAGGGATCCGGTGCCAGCCAGCGCACCAGCCCGCCACCCACGGCCAGCATCAGCAGCACCCCGGTGATGATCTGCCGGCGCGAGGAAATGTTGCTCTTGCTCATCTGAATGACCGGTGCTCGGCCCGCTCAGGCCGACAGGTTGGGCGCGAGCGCGCGCGCCAGCTCGGCCTCGGCCACGCCTCGGCGCGCGGCCTGGTCGCGCAGCTGATCCTCGCCGATGCGCCCCACGTTGAAGTAGGTGGCGTCGGGGTGGGCCAGATAGAAGCCGCTCACGCTGGCGGCCGGCGTCATGGCCAGGCTCTCGGTGAGCGACATGCCGATCTCGCCGGCCTGCAGCAGCTCGAACATCTCGCGCTTGACGGTGTGGTCGGGGCAGGCCGGGTAGCCCGGCGCGGGGCGGATGCCGCGGTACTTCTCGCGGATCATGTCGTCGTTGGACAGGTCTTCCTGCGGCGCGTAACCCCACAGGTCGGTGCGCACGCGATGGTGCAGCGCCTCGGCGAAGGCCTCGGCCAGCCGGTCGGCCAGGGCCTTGAGCATGATGGCGGAGTAGTCGTCCAGGTCGTCCTGGAAGAACTTCTCCTTCTTCTCCACGCCCAGGCCGGCCGTCACCGCGAACACGCCCACGTAATCCTTGCGCCCGCTGCCGGCGGGCGCCACGAAGTCGGCCAGGCAGCGACTGGGCCGCGGCACGCCGTCGATCACGGGCTTCTCGGTCTGCTGGCGCAGGCCATACCAGGTCATCGCCACCTCGGTGCGCGATTCGTCGGTGTAGAGCGCGATGTCGTCGTCGTTGACGCAGGCGGCGGGCCAGAAGCCCACCACGCCGCTCGCGCTGAGCCAGCGGCCTTCGATCAGGCGCTTGAGCATGCGCTGGCCATCGGCGTACACGCGCACGGCCTCGGTGCCGACGATCTCGTCCTTGAGGATGGCCGGGAACGGCCCCGCGAGATCCCAGGTCTGGAAGAACGGGCCCCAGTCGATGTACTTGGCCAGTTCGGTCAGGTCGAAGTTGCGGAAGACGCGGCGGCCGATGAATTTGGGCACCGGCGGCAGGTAGCCCGCCCAGTCGATGGGCGTGCGGTTGGCGCGCGCCTGCGCCAGCGGCCACAGCGGCACCTGCTTCTTGCCCGCGTGCTGCTCGCGCACCTTCTGGTAGTCGGCATTGAGCTCGTCGATATACTTCGTGGCCTGCTCGGACAGCAGGCTCTGCGCCACGCTCACGCTGCGCGAGGCGTCGGGCACGTAGACCACCGGGCCTTCGTAGTGCGGCGCGATCTTGACGGCCGTGTGCACGCGGCTCGTCGTGGCACCGCCGATGAGCAGCGGGATCTTCTTCACGCGGAAGTGCTCGTCCTTCTGCATCTCGCCGGCCACGTACTGCATCTCTTCGAGGCTGGGCGTGATCAGACCCGAGAGGCCGACGATGTCCGCGCCCTCGACCTTGGCCTTCGCGAGGATCTCGTGGCAGGGCACCATCACGCCCATGTTCACCACCTCGAAGTTGTTGCACTGGAGCACGACGGTGACGATGTTCTTGCCGATGTCGTGCACGTCGCCCTTGACGGTGGCGATGACGATCTTGCCCTTGGAGCGCACGTCGCCGCCGGCGGCTTCCAGGCGCTTCTTCTCTTCCTCGATGTAGGGCAGCAGGTGGGCCACGGCCTGCTTCATCACGCGCGCGCTCTTGACCACCTGGGGCAGGAACATCTTGCCCTGGCCGAACAGGTCGCCCACCACGTTCATGCCGTCCATGAGCGGGCCTTCGATCACGTTGAGCGGGCGCCCGCCGCCGGCCTCGATCTCGCGCCACATGGCCTCGGTGTCTTCGGTGATGAAGTCGTTGATGCCGCGCACCAGCGCGTGCGACAGGCGCTCGCGCAGCGGCAGTTCGCGCCAGGCGTTCTTCTGGGAATCGTCCTTGGCCGCGCCCTTGGCGCTCTCGGCGATCTCGAGCAGGCGCTCGGCGGCGTCCGGGCGGCGGTTCAGCACCACGTCCTCCACGCGCTCGCGCAGCGTGGGTTCCAGCTCGTCGTACACGCCGACCATGCCGGCGTTGACGATGCCCATGTCCATGCCGGCCTGGATCGCGTGGTAGAGGAACACCGTGTGAATGGCCTCGCGCACCGGATCGTTGCCGCGGAAGCTGAAGCTCACGTTCGACACGCCGCCCGACACCTTGGCGCCCGGCAGGTTGGCCTTGATCCAGCGCGTGGCCTCGATGAAGTCGACGGCGTAGTTGTTGTGCTCCTCGATGCCCGTGGCCACCGCGAAGATGTTGGGGTCGAAGATGATGTCCTCGGGCGGAAAGCCCACTTCATCGACCAGGATGCGGTAGGCCCTCTCGCAGATCTCGATCTTGCGCGCGAAGGTGTCCGCCTGGCCCACCTCGTCGAACGCCATCACCACGGCGGCCGCGCCATAGCGGCGCACCAGCGTGGCCTCGTGCTTGAACTTTTCGACGCCTTCCTTCATGGAGATCGAGTTGACGATGCCCTTGCCCTGGATGCAGCGCAGGCCGGCCTCGATCACATCCCATTTCGACGAGTCGACCATGATCGGCACGCGCGCGATGTCGGGCTCGGAGGCGATCAGGTTCAGGAAACGCACCATGGCGGCCCGGCTGTCGAGCATGGCCTCGTCCATGTTGATGTCGATGACCTGCGCGCCGTTTTCAACCTGCTGGCGCGCCACGGCCAGCGCCTCCTCGAACTGGCCGTTGAGGATCATGCGCGCGAACGCCTTGGATCCGGTGACGTTGGTGCGTTCACCCACATTGACGAACAGCGTGCCCGCGCCGATGGCGACGGGTTCGAGCCCGGACAGGCGCATGGGCGGCACGGCCGGGGCGGCAGCGGAAGCAGAGGTATCGGTCATGGAGCAGCTCGGATCACGCACCGCCCGCGGGCGAGGCGGGAGCGCGATGAGCGTCGTTGCAACAAACCCAAGCCTGGCGCCCGGCGACTGCCGCCGGACCGCTGCAACGCTCCTTGGGGAATTCCCGGATTTTACGGGGCGACCTGCTTGATCTGCCTCAGGGCTCGGTAGAATTCCCATGGCACGTTTCATGCATAAACCAAAATATCATTAGTGAAACGTCTGGCGCACCGCTCGCGTGCGCCATGGCTGGCCGCCGACCTCGCCCTCCGCAGTCCGCGGCACCGACGCCAGCTCGTGATCGGGCCCTGCCCCGTCTTTATCCGCAACCATCCCTGAGGAGCGTCTCCATGGACCGCCGTCATTTCCTGACCACCTCCGCCGCTGCCGCCGCCCTGGCCGTTCAGCCCACCTTCGTGCATGCCCAATCCAAGGGCAAGCTGATCTTCATGACGCCGGCCGCGTTCTCGCTGGCGTTCTCGCCCGTGCTGTATGCGGCGTCCACCGGCCTGTTCGAGAAGGAAGGCGTGCAGGTGCAGGTGGAAGCCGGCCGCGGTGCCGCGCAGTCGATCCAGCTGGTGGCCGCCAAGCAGGTGCAGGCCGGCCGCACGGGCGGTGCCAATTACATGATCGCGCGCTCCAACAACAATGCGCCCGTCATCGCCTTCGCCACCGTGGCACAGCGCTCGCCCTTCGCCATCATTTCGTCGAAGAACGCCCCGATCGAGAAGCCCGAGGATGTGGTCGGCAAGACCATCGGCATGCAGTCGGCCGGCGGCTCGATGGAAGCCACGCTCGACCTGATGCTCATGCGCGCCAACATCGGCGGCGACAAGATCCGCCGCGAGCGCGTGGCCGATTCGGCCGCCTCGTTCGGCATGATCGAAGCCAAGCGCGTCGATGCCTTCCTGGGCAACACCAGCGCCTCGATCCGCCTGCAGCAGCAGAACTATCCCGTGCACACGCTCAAGATGGACGACGGTGTGCCCGGCCAGGTGTATGTGGCCGACGAGGCCCTGCTCTCCGCCAACCCCGATGCCTACATCGCCTTCACGCGCGCCGTGCACAAGGGCATCAACGAGCTGGCTTCCATGGACGAAGCGGGCCTGAAGAAGGCCATCGAGACGATGGGCGGCAAGTTCAGCATCCCCGGCATCAACAACACCGTGGTGGCCCTGGCCGACCTGCGCGCCAACATGGACCTGTGGTCGGTGGACGGCAGCCACAAGCAGGCGCTGCGTTGCGTCCCCAGGCTCTGGACCGAAGGCGAAGCGCTGCTGCGCAAGGCCGACCTGGTCAAGGGCGCGGCCAAGCCGATGTACAACGCCACGATCTGGGAGCGCGCCGTTGCCTGAGGCTCAATCGCAATCGCCGGTGCGGCTGGTGGAGCCCACGGCCGCAGCCGCTGCGGCGGCCGAAGGTGCGCGCCGCAATGTCGTGGGCCTGCAATCGGTCTCCAAGCGCTTCGAATCCTCGACGGGTTCGGTGCAGGCGCTGGAGAACGTGTCGCTCGACATCCGCGCGGGCGAATTCGTGGCCATCGTGGGGCCCTCGGGCTGCGGCAAGTCCACGCTGCTGCGCATCCTGTGCGACCTGGAGCAACCCACGCAGGGCCAGGTGCAGTGGGGCCATCACGGCAGCCACTCGCGCCCGCGCCTGGGGGTCGCATTCCAGGAGCACCGCCTGCTGCCCTGGCTCAACATCGAGGACAACGTCTGCCTGCCGCGCCTGATGCAGGGCAAGGCCAGCGCCCAGGACATGGAGCGTGCGCGCAGCCTGTGCAAGCTGGTCGGCCTCAATGGCTTCGAGAAGCGCCGCCCGTCGGAACTCTCGGGCGGCATGCGCCAGCGCGCCTCGGTGGCGCGGTCGCTGTTCACCAGCCCCGAGCTGCTGCTGCTCGACGAACCCTTCGGCGCGCTGGACGCGCTCACGCGCGAGCAGATCACGGCCGACACCGAACGCATCTGGATGGAACAAGGCTTCGCCTCGCTGCTGATCACCCACTCGATCAGCGAGGCCGTGCACCTGGCCGACCGCGTGATCGTGATGTCGGCCCGCCCCGGCCGTATCGCGGCCGAGTTCACCATCGACCTGCCGCGCCCGCGCACGCAGGCGCTGGGCTCGCCCGAGTTCGGCCGCCTGTGCGCCGAGATCCGCGCCAAGCTGGAGCTGTGACCCCATGAAGAAAATCGCCATCCAGATTGCCTCCGTGCTGACCTTCTTCCTGCTGTGGAAGGGCTATGTGTCGTTCTTCGAGGTGTCTCCGCTCGTGCTGCCGCCGCCCGAGGCGGTGGTGGTCGCGCTGTTCAAGCTGCTGGGCGACCGCGAAACCTACTACCACCTGGGCATCACGCTGGCCGAGTGCCTGGGCGGCTTCGCCTTCGCCATCGTGTTCGGCACGGTGATCGGCCAGGCCCTGGGCCGCGTGCCGCTGCTCGACACGATCTTCAAGCCCTTCGTGATCGCGCTGCAGGTGACGCCCAAGGTGGCGCTGATCCCGCTATTCATCCTGTGGTTCGGCTTCGGGCTGGAGTCCAAGATCATCGTTTCGGCGGTGCTGGCCTTCTTCCCGGTGTTCGCCAACAGCTACCTGGGCGCCAAGTCGGTGGACCGCGGGCTGGTGGAGGTGTTCCAGGTGGGCCAGGCGCAGCCGTTGCGGCGCTTCCGCCTGCTGGTGATTCCGGCCTCGCTGCCCTTCATCCTCACCGGCATGGAGATGGCCATTGTGCTGGCCATCATCGGCGCGGTGGTCGCCGAGTTCGTGGCCGGCACGCGCGGCCTGGGCTATCTGGCCACCATCAAGCTGCAGGAGCTGGAAGTGGACACGCTGTTCGGCGTGGTGGTGCTGCTGGCGCTGATCGGCTTTTCGCTCTATTTCGCCGTGGGCTCGCTGCGCAAGGTGCTGATCCCCTGGCACGAATCGGCAGCCCGCACCGACCTGTGATCCGGCTCAACCGGGATCATCCGATGCGCTGAACGGCGCGGCCGCCCTCCGGGCCGCCGCGCCTTTTTCTTTTCAATGGACACCATGGACATCGTTTCATCCCTGCGTGCCGCCGTTGGCGACGACAGCGTGCGCACGGGCGAGGGCATCGAGCCGCGCCGCCTGCGCGACTGGGCCATCGCCGCCGAACCCGGCGTCGTGCCGGTGGCCCTGGTGCTGCCGCGCGACACGGCCGGCGTGGCAGCCACGATGCGCGCCTGCCATGCGGCGCGCGTGCCGGTGGTGGTGCAGGGCGGGCTCACCGGCCTGGCCGGCGGTGCCACGCCCGTGCACGGCTGCGTGCTGCTGTCGCTGGAGCGCATGCGCGCCATCGAGCGCATCGATGCCCTCGACGCCACGTTGACGGCGCAGGCCGGCGTCACTCTGCAGTCCGCCCAGGAAGCCGCACAAGCGGCGGGCTGGCTGCTGCCGCTGGACATCGGCGCGCGCGGCTCGTGCACGCTGGGCGGCAATGTGGCCACCAACGCCGGCGGCAACCGCGTGCTGCGCTACGGCACCACGCGCGACCTGCTCCTGGGCCTTGAAGTGGTGCTGGCCGACGGCACGGTCATCGAATCGCTGGGCCGCATGCAGAAGGACAACGCCGGCTACGACCTCCAGCAACTCTTCGTGGGCAGCGAAGGCACGCTGGGCGTGGTCACGCGCGTGGTGATGCGGCTCTTTCCGCTGCCGCGCACCACGCAGACCGCGCTGTGCGCGGTGGACGGCATCGAGGCCGCGGGCGAATTGCTGGGCGCGGCCCGGCGCGCACTGGGCGGGCAACTGTCGGCGTTCGAACTGATGCTGCCCACCTTCTGGCGGCTGGCCACGGCATCGGCCTCGCGCGCGCCGCTGGCGGCGGGGCACGGCGCCTACGTGCTCATCGAGGCTTCGGGTTTCGACGAAGCCGCCGACGGCCCGCGCTTCGAGCACTGGCTGCAGTCGCAGATGGAAGCCGGCGTGGTGCGCGACGCCGCGCTGGCGCAATCGCTGCAGGACGCCGCCGGCCTCTGGGCCGTGCGCGAAGCCGGCAGCCATTTCCTGCCCGCGCTCGGCGAGCGCATCGGCTTCGACATCAGCGTGCCGCCCGGCGGCATCGCCGCCTTCGCGGCCGACTGCCTGCCCCGCATCGACTCGCACTGGCCCGGCAGCACGGCCGTGTGCTTCGGCCACATGGCCGATGGCAACCTGCACCTGGTCGTGCGCACCCCCGATGCCGTGCAGCCGGTGCACGCCGTGGAATCGTTGGTCTACGGCTGCGTGCGCGCGGCCGGCGGATCGGTGGCGGCCGAGCACGGCGTGGGCCTGCACCGGCGCGAATGGCTGGGCCACACACGCACGTCCGAGGCGCTGGCGCTGATGCGGCGGCTCAAGGACATGCTCGACCCGCTGGGGCTGCTCAACCCCGGCAAGGTGCTCTGATGTCGCCAGCCCGCGTTCAGGCGCCCTGCGACGCGGCGGCCGCCACGGGCAACGCCGAGGCCGGCAGGCCGAACGCGCGGTCGAACACCCAGTTGAAGACGAAGGTGTAGACGAGGAAGAACACCAGCAGCGCGGCATCGAACAGCAGCGCCTGCCACAGGCTCACGCCCAGCCACCAGGCGAACACCGGCACCAGGATGGCGGCGAGCCCGCCTTCGAAGCCGATGGCATGCGCGATACGGCGGCGCACGCTGCGGCCACGCACGGCCTGGCGCGATTCCCAGGCTTCGAACACCGTGTTGTAGCCCAGGTTCCAGACGATGGCGATGGCCGAGGCCATGACCGCCAGGAGGGTGGACTTGGCCGCGCCCTCCCCGGACAGGCCCGCCAGCCCGATGCTCGCGAACAGGATCGCGAACCCCTCGTACAGCGTGACGTACACCACCTTGCGCTTGAGACCTTGCACACCCGACTCCATGAAAAACCGTGTCTGGCCAGCACCCTGTGGTCTGGCAATGGCTGGACTTTAGGCCAGTCAATCTGATGAAAAAAGTCAACTCACTTCAGTTTTGCTGATAGATTGGCCACCATGGCCTTCACCAGCGATTCGGTCCATCTCTTCTTGGCCGTGCTCGACCACGGCTCGTTCTCCGGCGCGGCGCGTGCTCTGCACCGCGTGCCATCGGCGGTGAGCATGGGCATCGCCCAGCTGGAGGCCGAACTGGCGCTGGCGCTGTTCGACCGCTCGGGCCGCGAAGCGCGTCCGACGCCCTCCGCGCGCGCACTGGAGCCGCAGGCGCGGCTGCTGGCCAGCCAGCTGCGCCAGTTGCAGGCGCACGCCTTGTCGCTGTCGCAGGGGCTGGAGGACCGGCTGGCGATCACCATCGCGCCCGAGCTGCTGTCGGGTCCATGGCGCAATCCGGTGGCCGCCATGGCGGCCGAATACCCGTTGCTCGAAGTCGAGGTGCTCTCCGCGCCGCAGGCCGACGCGCTCGCGCTGCTGCACGCGGGCCGCGTTCAACTGGCGCTGGTGTTCGAGCGCCCCAGCCTCGACGGCCGGGAAGGCTTCCAGGAAGTGGGCAGCGAAGCGCTGGTGGCCGTCATGGCGCCGCACCACCCCGCCCTGCTGGCCGCCGGCGACGGCGGGCACCTGCGCGAGGAACATCTCACCGGCACGCGCCAGATCGTGGTGGCCGGGCGCGACACCACGCAGCACGATCCGCGCTTCGTGTTCTCGCGCCAGATCTGGCGCACCGACAACCCTGTGGCCGCGCTCGCCCTGCTCGAAGCCGGGCTGGGCTGGGGCTGGCTGCCACGCAGCTTCGTGCGGCCCCAGCTGGCGGCCGGCACGCTGCGCGAGGTGCCGCTGGCCAACCTCACCAATGCGCTCGATTTGTGGGTGGACGTGGTCTGGTCCAAGGAACGCCCGCTGGGCCTGGCCGCGCAGCGGCTGGTGGCACTGCTGCATGCCGAACCGGCGTCCGGCGGCTGAAATGGTGCGTCAGTCCGCCGGGCCGAGCAGGCCCTGCGTTTCCTCGTCGCCGGCACGAATCGGCGTGGCGCGCGCCAGCGCCATCCAGACACCGAACGGCAGCGTCATCGCACGCCGGGGCGCCTGGCGCGCGATGTCGAGCCGGCCGTCCTGCGCCAGCATCACGCCGCACTCGGGCGGAATCTCGTCGGCCGCGCCGATGGGCCGGCCGCGCGCATCGCAACCCAGCACGTACCAGCACTCGCTGGCCATGTCGAGGTAGGCGGCGCGCTTGGCCGGGTTGCGCAGGTCGGACAGCAGGTCGGCGCGGCGCACCTTGATCTCGTGCACCACGGGCTCGACGTAGCGCTCCACCGTGGTGTTGCGGATGGAGAACACGTCGGGCATGGCCATGCACCATCGCGTGGCCGGGCCTTCGCTGGCGCCGGCCGTCAACGGCTCGCATTCGATGCCCAGCGCGTCCGTCTGCTCCGCGGAGAGCGCGAGCGCGTCGGGCACGCGCGCGCGCAACGAGAGTCCGCGCCAGGCGATGCGGCCCGCGCGCGTCATCTCGCGCGCCACGCGCTCCACCAGGTCCTCGTGGGCGGAGCGCGCCGCACGGTTGGTGCCCAGCGTGTCGGCCAGCAGGCGCACGCCGGCATCGGTGACGCGCAGGGTTTCGTGCGCGCCGTGCTGCACGCGCTCGAGCAGACCGGCAGCCAGCAGTTCGATCTCGACGGGGTCGTGCGACGGCCAGCCGGCCGAGCGGTAGATCTCGCGCAGGCGCCGGGCGTGGATGCGGCCGATCATGACCGGGCCCTGCTGCCCCGACGAGGCTCGTACGGGTTTGCGTTCAATCGCATGGCAAGGTGGCAAGCCGAGGACAGTGCTACAGCACGGCGAGGCAAACCAACGCAGCCAGGCGGTCGAAGGCCAACCCGTATCAGGCGGCTTCCTTGTAGAAACGGTTGGCGCCCAGCGAGCGCGTGGCCAGCGGCGCCACGGCGCCCGCGATGGCGCCGATGTGGTCGGGCGTGGTGCCGCAGCAGCCACCGACGATGTTGACCAGCCCTTCGGCCGCGAACTCGTGCAGCAGGCGCGCCGTCACGTCGGGCGTCTCGTCGAAGCCGGTTTCGCTCATGGGATTGGGCAGGCCGGCGTTGGGATAGCAGCTGATGAAGGTGTCGGGTGCCGCGCGGTGCAGCTCCTGGATGTAGGGGCGCATGAGCGCCGCGCCCAGTGCGCAGTTCAGGCCGATGGCCAGCGGCTGCGCGTGGCGCACGCTGTGCCAGAAGGCGGTGACGGTCTGGCCCGAAAGGATGCGGCCCGAGGCGTCGGTGACAGTGCCGCTGATGAGGATGGGCAGGCGCTCGCCGCTGGCGGCGAAGAATTCGTCGATGGCGAACAGCGCGGCCTTGGCGTTGAGCGTGTCGAAAATGGTCTCGACCAGCAGCACGTCGGAGCCGCCTTCCACCAGCGCCTGCACTTGTTCGTAATAAGCCGCGCGCAGGGTTTCGAAGTCGACGTTGCGCGCGCCCGGGTCGTTCACGTCGGGGCTGATGCTGGCCGTCTTGGGCGTGGGGCCGAGGGCGCCGGCCACGTAGCGCGGTTTGGTCCGAGTGCTGAACTTGTCGCAGGCGGCCCGCGCCAGCTTCGCGGATTCGAGGTTCATCTCGCGCGCCAGGTGGGCCATGTCGTAGTCCTCCTGCGCCACGGTGGTGGCGCCGAAGGTGTTGGTCTCGATCAGGTCGGCACCGGCGGCCAGGTAGCCTTCGTGGATGTCGCGGATCACGTCGGGCCGCGTGAGCGAGAGCAGCTCGTTGTTGCCCTTGACGTCGCGATGGAAGTCCTTGAAGCGCTCGCCGCGGTATTGCTCCTCGGTGAGCTTGAAGCGCTGGATCATCGTGCCCATCGCACCGTCGAGGATGGCGATGCGCTGGGCCAGGATGCCAGGCAGGGCCTGGGCGCGGGTGTAGTTCACGGGCTGCATGTCGCCAATTGTAGGAAGCGCGAACCGCCCCTGCGGGAAGCGGCGACAATCGCCCACTTCGCGTCCGGTCTGGCGTCCCGCACTCCCGGCCCCGCGCACTGCCCCGCTCCGCCGAGTCCGCCGCCTTGTCTTCCGCACCGCCATCCGCCGCCCCCGACCTGATCCTGCGCGAGGTGTTCGGCTATGAGCACTTCCGCGGCCCGCAGGAAGCCATCGTTCGCCATGTCATCGGCGGCGGCGACGCCCTGGTGCTCATGCCCACGGGCGGCGGCAAGTCGCTGTGCTACCAGATCCCGGCCATCGCGCGGCAGCGCGCGGGCCAGGGCATCACGGTGGTGGTCTCCCCACTGATCGCGCTGATGCACGACCAGGTGGGCGCGCTGCGCGAAGCCGGCGTGGAAGCCGACTTCCTCAACTCCACGCTCGACTGGCAGCAGACACAGGACGTCGAGCGCCGCATGGCGCGCGGCGAAGTCACGCTGATCTACGCCGCACCCGAGCGCGTGACCACGCCACGCTTCCTGGATCTCATGCAGCGGCTGGATGACGCCGGCCGGCTGGCGCTGTTCGCCATCGACGAGGCACATTGCGTGAGCCAGTGGGGCCACGACTTCCGCCCCGAATACCGCGCGCTCACCGTGCTGCACGAGCGCTTCGCGCGCGTGCCGCGCATCGCGCTCACGGCCACGGCCGACGCGCTCACGCGCGAGGACATCGTCGAGCGCCTGCAACTGCAGGACGCGCGCCACTTCGTGAGCAGCTTCGACCGGCCCAACATCCGCTACACCATCGTCGAGAAGAAGGACGCCTCGCTGCAGCTGCTGCGCTTCATCGAACGAGAGCATGCCGAGGATGCGGGCGTGGTGTATTGCCAGTCGCGCAAGCGCGTGGAAGAGATCGCCGCGATGCTGGCCGATGCCGGCATCAACGCCCTGCCCTACCACGCGGGCCTCGATGCCGCCGTGCGGCAGACGCACCAGGACCGCTTCCTGCGCGAGGACGGCATCGTGATGGTGGCCACCATCGCCTTCGGCATGGGCATCGACAAGCCCGACGTGCGCTTCGTGGCCCACCTGGACATGCCCAAGAACATCGAGGGCTACTACCAGGAGACCGGCCGCGCGGGTCGCGACGGCGAACCCGCCAACGCCTGGATGGCCTATGGCCTGCAAGACGTCGTGAACCAGCGCCGCATGATCGACGACAGCCCGGCGCCCGACGAGTTCAAGCAGGTGCTGCGCGGCAAGCTCGACGCCCTGCTGGCCCTGGCCGAGGCCAGCGACTGCCGCCGCGTGCGCCTGCTCGCCTACTTCGGCGAGACCTACCAAGGACCGCACGCCGGTTTCGCCGCCGGGCCGCCCCAAGGCGAAACGCACCCTCCCCGGGGGGGCAGCGACCCGCGCAGCGGCGCAGCGTGGGGGGTCATGTGCGGCAACTGCGACAACTGCCTCAACCCGCCCGAGCTGTTCGACGCCACCGAGCCCGCGCGCAAGCTGCTGTCGTGCATCTACCGCGTGCAGCAGGCCAGCGGCCACGGCTATGGCGCGGGTCACATCATGGACATCCTGCGCGGCAAGGCCACCGAGAAGGTCGAGGCCAACGGCCACCAGCGGCTCAGCACCTTCGGCATCGGCGCCGACTGGAGCGAGACCCAGTGGCGCGCCCTGCTGCGCCAGCTGATCGCCATCGAGGCGGTGCGCGTGGACGACGCGCCCTACAACACCCTGCACCTGGCCGACGGCGCGCGCGCCATCCTCAAGGGCGAAGGCGAGGTGCGCCTGCGCATCCAGGCCGAACGCGCGCCCTCGCGCTCGCGCAGCGCGCGCGCCAAACCGCCGGTGGGCGACGACGGCACGCCGCTGAGCCTGGCCGAGCGCGACTGCCTGGAGGCGCTGAAGGCCTGGCGCGCCGGCGTGGCCAAGGAGCACAACCTGCCCGCCTATGTGATTTTTCACGACGCGACCCTGCGCGCCATCGCCCAGCGCCGGCCCACCGACGTGACCGACCTGGACGGCATCAGCGGCATCGGCCTCAAAAAGCGCGCGGCCTACGGCGATGCGGTCATCCAGGTGGTGAGTGCTTTTCTCTGAGCCCTCAAGTCCTGCGGGCCCCAGCCGAAAACCATCGGGTGACAGTGCCGACCGCCCGTCGGCCAACCGTCTGTCGCACGTGATGCGCCGCTCAAGCCAACGGCCCTCATGCCGATGTTCCATGCAAGGGGCGGCCTCCGCTCCACCGGTCTCAACGAATCGATTGCACGGAGCGCGTCATGTTTTTCCGCCTGCCCTGGCTGTCCAAGCGAAGGGCCCCCAACTACCACGACACCCTGGCCCTGGACCTGGACTATGTCGTCGATGAATTCCATTCGGCCATGGCCGACATCCAGGATCCCCTGCGCGTGCGCCTGCACGCCGCCCTGATGAACTGCCGCACCCCGCGCGACCTGTGGTTCCTGCGCGGCAAGCTGTTCAACCTGATCTGCAAGCACCACCACGAGGGCGAAGCCAACAAGCGCGTGGGCCGCCTGGACGCCAAGCTGCGCTACTTCGTGGACAACCACCCCGACTACTCGGCGGACGAGGTGCCGAGCCGCCCCATGGGCTTGCTGCACTGACCTCTGCCGCCGCGCCCCCGGGGCGAACCCGGGCACGCGAAACAAAAGGCCACCTTCGGGTGGCCTTTTGCTTGGGGCGGGCGGACCTCAGTGCACAAAGCCCATGCCGCGCGCCTCGCGCACCTCGGGCTTGATGCGGTGCTCGGCCTCGAGCTGGTCCAGGAATTCGGCCGGCTCCATGGTGGCGCCCAGGATCTCGGCCTGGCGCTTGACGGCGGCGAAGTCGCCCGGGCAGAGCTGCTCCAGGCGCGCCAGGCGCTGGCGCAAGCCGTCGTCCAGGCGCTCACTCTGGCCGCCCAGGGCCTCGACCACGAACATGGTCTCCCGCTGCGCGCGCGTGAGCGGCTTGAAGCGGATCTTGAAGGTGAAACGGCGCAGCGCGGCCTGGTCGATGCTGTCCATCAGGTTGGTGGTGCAGACGAAGATGCCCGCGAAGCGCTCCATGCCCTGCAGCATCTCGTTGACCTCGGTCACCTCGTAGGTGCGCTGCGCGCCGCGGCGGTCCTGCAGGAAGCTGTCGGCCTCGTCGAGCAGCAGCACGGCCTGCTCGGCCTCGGCGTCGCGGAACATCGCCGCCATCTGCTGTTCGGTCTCGCCGACGAATTTGCTCATCAGATCACTGGCCTGCCGGATCATGAGCGGGCGCCCCAGCGCCTGCGCGATGTGCTCGGCCAGGGCGGTCTTGCCGGTGCCCGGCGCGCCGTGAAAACACAGCGTGCCGTGGCCCCGCGCACGCAGCGCCTCGACGATGCGCGCGACGGGAAAGCGGCTCTCGATATTGAGCATCCCGAGGTCGTAGGTGGTGACCGTGGGACGCGCGCCGCGGGCCTCGCCGCGCGAACCCAGCGCCAGATCGGCGTTGCGCAACTGGCGCTCGATCAGCGCCTCGGTGGCCTCTGTGTCGGCCGCGCCCTCGCGCGCCAGCCCGGCAAAACGCAGCGCCGTGCGGATCTGCGCCGGCGTGAGGCCGCGCCGCTCTGTGAGCCGGGCGACGAAGGGCTCGGACACGCTCACGCCCTCCAGCGCGCGCCGCACCAGTTGTTCGCGCGCACCGGGCGGCGGCGACTTGAGTTCGAGGTGATAGGCGAAGCGACGGCGGAACGCCGGGTCGATCTGCTCGATGCGGTTGGTGACCCACAGGGTGGGCACAGGATTGGATTCGAGGATCTGGTTGACCCAGGCCTTGCCACTGACCGAGTGGCCGACCGGCTGCGCCACCTGCTCGGCGCGAGCCATGAACTGTGCGGCTTCGTTGCTGATGGGAGGAAAAACGTCTTCAACCTCGTCGAACAGCAGCGCGGCCTGTGCGCTGCCCTTGAGGAACACCTGCGCGATCTGCAGCGACCGGTAGCGATCGCGGCCCGACAGCGAATTGCCGTCGCGGTCGGCGTATTCCACCTCGAACAGCTCCAGCCCGGCCGCCTGCGCGACCACTTTGGCCAGTTCGGTCTTGCCGGTGCCGGGCGGACCGTAGAGCAGCACGTTGACGCCCGGCTCCTTGCGCGCAACCGCATTGCGCAGAAGTGTGCACAGCACCTGCGCGTCGTCGGCAACGAAGGAGAAGTCGGAAACGCCGAGCGTGCTTTTGGCCGAAGGACGGGTGAACACCGCCATGAGCTCGCTCTCGTCGCGGTATTCGCGCATGAGCACGGGCGGCAGCTTCTCGCTGACCTTCATCAGGTCGGCCAGGTCGGTGATGTTGTGCTCGGAGATCAGGTTTTCGACGAGGCCGATGCGCTCGAGCCGCGAACCCGCTCGCAAAGCCTCGCCCACTTCGCTGGCGTTGACGCCGGCAACCTCGGCGATGGCGGCATAGGCTTCGGGCGCGTTGCTGACCTTGAATTCGACCAGCAGCGAGCGCAGGTCGCGCTGGTAGCGCGCCAGCGTGCCGTAGAGCAGCAGCGCGCGCTCGGCGCGGTTGAGTTGCAGCAGGCCCGAGAGCGAATCGATGTTCTTCTCCACCCGCGTGGACTGCTTCTTGAGCGCCTGCGTGAGCCAGGTGCCGGTGGCCGCGAGCACGGCCAGCAGGTCGCGCGGACTGTCCTTGGCGTATTCGTCGAGATAGAAGAACAGCGTACCCTCTTCGTAGGGACCACGCCACACGCCGAAGCGATCGAGGAACTCGCGCGCCTCGAGCGACTCGTGGCCGCGCCACAGGTCGTTGCCCTGGCAGCGGCGCGACAGGAAGATGCGCAGCCGCGCCAGCACTGGCGCGGGCCATGCGAGGTGGCGGCCCGCCAGCGCCAGCAGCCCGTTGAGGTCGCGCCGCACATTGAACTTGGAGCCCTGTTTGGCCGCCAGCGTGAGCACGAAGTGCGAGCACATGAGGTCGAGCACGGGCGCGCCCTGCAGCCCCGGCGAGGGCAGCGGCTGGCCGCGCAGCGAGGGCAAGGCGGCTTCCGGTGCTGGACGTCTGGTCATGCAGTGACTCCTGGGGAGACTCGAAGCGATGCCACCATAACGCAGGAGCAAGACCATGGGAAGACGCGGGTTGGCAAATCCTGCGGCACGCAGGCATTTGCGAAGCCGCCGACGCGTTGCCGATTGCATACACAATGGCCGCCATGATCGGATTGCAAGACATCGAAGCGGCCGCCGCACGCCTGGCCGGCCATGTGGCCGATACCCCCTTCGTCGAGTCGCACACGCTCTCGCAGGTCACGGGCGCGCGCATCTTCCTGAAGTTCGAGAACCTGCAGTTCACGGCTTCGTTCAAGGAACGCGGTGCCTGCAACAAGCTCTCGCAACTGGCACCGGACGAGGCAGCACGGGGCGTGATCGCCATGTCGGCCGGCAACCACGCGCAGGGGGTGGCCTACCACGCGCAGCGGCTGGGCATCCGCGCGACCATCGTCATGCCGCGTTTCACGCCGGGCGTGAAGGTGGAGCGCACGCGCGGCTTCGGCGCCGAGGTGGTGCTGCACGGCGACACGCTGGACGAGGCGCGCGCCCACGCGCTGGCGCTGGCCGAGGCGCGCGGCCTGGTGTTCGTGCATCCGTACGACGATGAAGCCATCATCGCCGGCCAGGGCACGGTGGGGCTGGAGATGCTGCGCGCCCAGCCCGACCTCGACACCCTGGTGGTCGCCGTGGGCGGCGGCGGGCTGATCGCCGGCATGGCGACGGCGGCCCGCGCGCTCAAGCCCGACATCGAGATCGTCGGCGTGCAGACCTCGCGCTTTCCGGCCATGGTCAATGCCATCCAGGGCCGTTCGCTGCCGCAGGGCACCAGCACCATTGCCGAGGGGATCGCCGTCGGCACGCCGGGCCGGCTCACACGGGAGATCGTCGCCGAGCGCGTGAACGACCTGCTGCTGGTGGACGAGGGCGACATCGAGCAGGCCATCGTGATGCTGCTGGAGATCGAGAAGACGCTGGTGGAAGGCGCGGGCGCGGCAGGCCTGGCCGCCGTCCTGCGCCATCCGGAGCGCTTCCGTGGCCGCACGGTCGGGTTGGTGCTGTGCGGCGGCAACATCGATCCACTCCTGCTGGCCGCCATCATCGAGCGCGGCATGGTGCGCGCCGGGCGGCTGGCGCGCATCCGCGTCGGCGTGCGCGATGTGCCGGGTTCGCTGGCCCGCATCACGGCCACGGTGGCCGAAGCGGGCGCCAACATCGACGAGGTGCATCACCAGCGCGCCTTCACCACGCTGGCGGCGCAGAACGTCGACATCGAACTGGTGCTGCAGACCCGCGGCACCGCACACATCCAGGCGGTGCTGCAGGCCCTGCGCGCCGCGGGCTTCGAAGCCCAGGAGCAGAAATAGACATGGACGCCCCGACACCCACCCCTTCGCCGATCGACACCCCGCAGTTGCAGTCCGCACTGACCGACCTGTTCGCGCCGTGGGTGCAGGCGCTCGGGCTCGAAGTGCATGCGCACGAACCCGACGCCGTGACGCTGCGGCTTCCCGTGACCGATGCGCTCGCGCGCACCGGCGGGATGCTGTGCGGCCAGGCCATGATGGCGGCGGCCGACACGGCCATGGTGCTGGCGCTCATCCGGCACTTCGGCACCTTCCGTCCGTGCACCACCGTGCAAATGGCCACCAGCTTCCTCAAGCCGTTGTCAGGCCAGGACGCGCTGGTGCAGGCGCGCGTGCTGCGCGCGGGAAAGAGCCTGGCCTTCGGCGAGATCGATGTGCGAGGCGCGCAGGACGGCCGCAGCGTGGCGCGGGCCACCACCACCTACGCCCTGCTCTAGTCCGCAGCGTGGGGTTGCAGCGTGTTGCAAGTTAGAATCCCGACCCTGTCCACGTTCACCCATCAGAGGTTTGCATGTCCGCTCCCGCTTCGCATGACTCCGTTGCCGCCGAGAAAGACGTCGTCGAGGAGATCGCCCACGCCATGCCCATCGTGCTGCCCGTCGTGGGCGGCGTCCTGATGTTCCTGTTGGCTTTCATCGCCGTCTTCATGGCGTGATTGCCGCGCGGCCTCTGGCCGCGCCCGACCCAACCTGCACGCCGCCGGGCCTGCAGGTTTTTTTTCGCCCCGCGCCCCATCGTTGGCCACTGGCGCGCATAACCCCATGCATCTTATGCATGGAATTGCGTCGTAACGCGCGAGGTCGATTCATAGAATCGTCATTTCGGGTCCTCGGCACGGTGTGCCGGCTGTCTTCCGAAAGGCGCAGGCCTTCCGAAAGACCGTTTTCAAACTCAGGAGCCCCTCCGATGAACTCTCCCGTGATGCAAGGCCTGGCACTCAATACGCCGGCTTACGTCAAGAACGCCCGGCTGATCGCCTGGGTGGCCGATATGGTCGCGCTGTGCAAGCCCGACGCCATCCACTGGTGCGACGGCAGCGAAGAGGAATACCAGCAGCTGTGCCAGAAGCTGGTGGACGCCGGCGCCTTCCAGCGCCTCAATCCGGCCAAGCGCCCCAACTCGTTCCTGGCCAAATCCGACCCCAGCGACGTGGCGCGCGTGGAAGACCGCACCTTCATCTGCTCCGAGAAAGAGGAAGATGCCGGCCCGACCAACAACTGGGTCGCCCCGGCCGAGATGCGCGCCACGCTCCAGCCGCTGTTCGACGGCTGCATGAAGGGCCGCACGATGTACGTCGTGCCTTTCAGCATGGGCCCGCTGGGCTCGCCGATCGCGCACATCGGCATCGAGCTCTCCGACAGCCCCTACGTGGCCGTCAACATGAAGATCATGACCCGCATGGGCCGCGCGGTGTACGACGTGCTGGGCGTCGACGGCGAATTCGTTCCCTGCGTGCACACCGTGGGCGCGCCGCTGGCCGAGGGGCAGAAGGACGTGGCCTGGCCCTGCAACAAGACCAAGTACATCGTCCACTACCCCGAGACGCGCGAGATCTGGTCGTACGGCTCGGGCTACGGCGGCAATGCCCTGCTGGGCAAGAAGTGCTTCGCGCTGCGCATCGCCTCGATCATGGGCAAGGACGAAGGCTGGCTGGCCGAGCACATGCTGATCCTGGGCGTGACCAATCCCGAAGGCAAGAAGTACCACGTGGCCGCCGCTTTCCCCAGCGCGTGCGGCAAGACCAACTTCGCCATGCTGATCCCGCCGGCGGGATTCGACGGCTGGAAGGTCACCACCATCGGCGACGACATCGCCTGGATCAAGCCCCAGGCCGACGGCACGCTGCGCGCCATCAATCCTGAAGCCGGCTACTTCGGCGTGGCGCCCGGCACCAACCACAAGACCAACCCCAACTGCATGGCGAGCCTGGACAAGGACGTCATCTTCACCAACGTCGCCCTGACCGACGACGGTGACGTGTGGTGGGAAGGCATGGAAGCCGATGCACCGGGCAAGCAACTGCCGGCGCACCTGATCGACTGGCAGGGCAAGGACTGGACGCCCGAGATCGCCAAGGCGACCGGCGCCAAGGCCGCGCACCCGAATGCGCGTTTCACCGTGGCCGCCACCAACAACCCGGCGCTCGACGACGCCTGGGACGACCCCAAGGGCGTGAAGATCGACGCCTTCATCTTCGGCGGCCGCCGCTCCACCACCGTGCCGCTGGTCACCGAGGCGCGCGACTGGGTGGAAGGCGTCTACATGGCTGCGACGATGGGCTCGGAAACCACGGCTGCTGCCGCTGGTCAGCAGGGCATCGTGCGCCGCGATCCGTTCGCGATGCTGCCCTTCACCGGCTACAACATGAGCGACTATTTCCAGCACTGGCTGACGACCGGCCGCAAGCTGGCCGCGGCCGGCGCCACGCTGCCGCGCATCTACACCACCAACTGGTTCCGCAAGGGCGAGGACGGCAAGTTCATCTGGCCGGGCTACGGCGAGAACATGCGCGTGCTCAAGTGGATGATCGACCGCATCGAGGGCAAGGCCAGCGGCCAGAACCACGTGTTCGGCGTGAGCCCTGCGTACGAGGAACTCAACTGGACGGGCCTGGATTTCAGCGCCGAGCAGTTCAAGTCGGTCACCAGCATCGACAAGGCCGCCTGGCAGGCCGAGATGAAACTGCACGAGGAGCTGTTCACCCAGCTCAAGTACAACCTGCCGCAGGAACTGCAGGACACCAAGGCGGCGATCGAGAAGCGCCTGGCCGCTTGACGCCTGTCGTGCGCGGCGTGCCCGCCGCGCACGGGCAAACAAAAAGCCGAGGCATGCCTCGGCTTTTTTCATGGCGCCAGCGCTTTCGCACTGGCTGCTGCTGTCGTTCAGTAGTACTTGCGGATGTCGGCGGCAGCGTCCGAGCTCATGGCGCGGCTGAGTTCGGCCATCACGCGGGCATCGGTCAGCGCCAGATTCCACAGCTTGTCGTCTTCACGGGCCTGGCGGCGCTTTTCGGCCCAGGTGACGGCCGTGGCGCGGACGCCGGCGGTGACGGTACGCAGCGGCGAAGCCAGCAGGGCGAGCGCTGCGAAAGCAATCGCCCACATCACCAGCCACGCAGCCATCGCGTGGCCGTCGGTCCAGCGGTCGACCAGTTGGCTGGAGGCCACCACGAGGCCTGCCACAACGGCGGCCAGCAGCAGCGAAGCCGTGCCGCGCGTGCCTTCGAACCGATGCGCAAGAGCCTTGAGCGTCTCGATGGCGTTGCCGGCACGGGCCACGCCCGGGTGCTGAGTCGAATAATCCAGTTGAATGAAGCTGGCCATGATGTCGTTTCCCTTGTGTTGTCTGTTGACGGGGCACCTGCCCTGTGCATGGAATGCATCTTAGGGTTTACCCTTCGTGTTTCAAAGTTTATATTGGTGATTCCAATCATTCATGATGAGAATGACTGCTCTTTGTTGTGAGTTCAGCGCACCATGTCGTCCAGGCACCCCAACTTCCGTACCCTCGACCTGAACCTGCTGCGCGTCTTCGACGAGGTGATGGCCGAGCGCAATCTCACCCGGGCCGCGCGCAACCTGTCGATCACCCAGCCGGCGGTGAGCAACGCGCTGCGGCGGTTGCGCGACACGCTCGGCGACGAACTGGTCCGCCGCGCGGGCCAGGGCATCGAGCCGACCCCTCGGGCCCTGGCCCTGTGGCCATCCGTGCGCGATGCGCTGCGCCAGTTGCAGGTGTCGCTGCTGCCCAGCGTGTTCGTGCCGGCGGAGGCGCAGAGCACCTTCGTCCTGGCCATGGCGGATGCCACGGCCGCCGAGATCATTCCGGGGTTGGTGGAGATCGTGGAAGCCGAGGCCCCTGGAGTTTCGCTGCGGGTGGTACCCCTCACGACGCGCGATCCGCGCCGCCTGCTCGACGAAGAAGCGGCCGACCTGGCCATCGGCTACTTCCCGGCGGTGCTGGCCGACCTGACGGCACGTACGCAGAACGACAGCGCCGTGCCCTTCGACCACGAGCGGCTTTACGACGGCGAATACGTCTGCGTGATGCGCCGGGGCCATCCACTGGCACAGGAAGCGCTCACTCTGGACCATTTCTGCGAGGCTCGCCACATGCTGGTGAGTTACTCCGGTCGCCCCTACGGCTTCATCGACGAAGCCCTGGCCTCGCTGGGCCGCCAGCGGCGCGTGGTGCTCACGGTGAACCAGTTCTTCACCGCCGGGAGAGTGGTCACCAGTTCGAACCTGCTCACCGTCCTGCCACGGCACTTCGTGCGCACGACGGGGATCGCAGACGAATTGACCGTGCGCGACCTTCCATTTGATGTGCCCGTGGTGCACGTCGATGCGCTCTGGCACCGGCGGCAACAGCAGCAAAGCGCCCACCAGTGGCTACGGCGCGCCGTCGTCCGCTCGGCCCGCAAGGCGTTTGCCACGGGGCGTCAGATTTGAGGGCGACCAGACGTAGCCCGGCCAGCGATCAGGGGTGCTCAGCGCACCACGCGCAGGTAAGCGTGGGCGGCGGCGCGCAGTTCCTGGGCCTGACGGGGGTCGACGCCGCGGGCGTCGGCACGCTCCATCAGCGATGAGGCGAGGTCGTCGGTGTCGGTGCCCACAGGCTGACGCAGCCATTGGTAGATCTGGGCGATGAGGGTGAACATGATGAGTTTTCGGTGCCTTGTGGGCACCCGGTTAGTGGATGACTCAAGATTAAGGGTTAACCCTAGGATCTTCCAGCCCCCTTTGATGCCGCTTATGCATGGAGCCGGCGCCTGGCGGCATAACCCACGCGGATTGCCCGTCCCCCGCGCCGCTAGACTCGCCAGTCACCATGAAACTGCAGCTGCTGTCCGACCTGCATCTGGAAACCCAGCCCGACTTCCGGCCGGAACCCGCGCCGGGCGCCGACCTGCTGGTGCTGGCGGGCGACATCGGCTCCTACCAGGCCGGCTCGCGCCTCCCTGGCAGCGACTTCGGGCTGGAGCGCTTCTCGCCGCTCCCCTCGGGCGCCGGCTGGCCCACGCCGGTGCTCTACGTGCCAGGCAACCACGAGTACGACGGCTTCGATTTCGATGAGGCGCACGATCGCCTGCGCCGCACCTGCGACCGGCTGGGTCTGGTCTGGCTGGAGCGCGAGAGTTGCGTGATCGACGGTGTGCGCTTCGCCGGCACCACGCTGTGGAGCGATTTCGACGCGCTCGCGCCCAGGGGCGACGGTCCCGGGGCGCTGGCTGCGCAGCTCAAGGCACGCAGCAAGGCCTTCCGCGCCGCCGACTATTACCTGCGCACCACCGGCACCACGCGGCGCGGTGAGCCGTGGCTGGCCCAGGGCGTGCGCGAGCAGGCGGTCGTATGCCGGGCCTGGCTCGAACAGGCGCTGGCCCGGCCGTTCGACGGCAGCACCGTCGTGGTCACGCATTTCGCGCCCAGCCTGCACAGTGCCGATCCGCGCTACGGCCTCACGCCGGGCACGGCCGGCTTCTGCAATGCCTGGGATGAGCTGCTGCCGTCCGCGCAGTTGTGGCTGCACGGCCACCTGCACGCACCCAGCAACTACCTGGCCGGGGGTTGCCGCGTCGTTGCCAACCCGCTGGGCTATGCCGGCAAGGGCGAACAGGATGCCTTCAGGCCGCGCCTGCTGGTGGAAGTCCCCAATCCTTGATGCGGATCAAGCCGCCCGGTGCGGGGCCACTTCTATAGTGGGGGCCTCCACCAGAGGAAAGGTATTCAAGATGAAGATTCTCCTGGCCGTCGACGGCAGCAAGTTCACCAAGAAGATGCTGGCTTACCTGAGCACGCACGACGACGTGTTCGGCGCCGGCAACGACTACACCGCACTCACGGTGCAGACGCCGCTGCCGCCCCGCGCCCGCGCTGCCGTGGGCGCGCAGGTCGTCAACGAGTACTACGAGAGCGAAGCCCACAAGGTGCTCACTCCGATCGAGCGCTATCTCTCGCGCCAGGGCCGCAGCGTCAAGAGCACCTGGAAGGTGGGCCCGGCCGGCGAGACCATCGCCAAGTTCGCCGATGCCGGCAAGTACGACCTGGTCATCATGGGATCGCATGGCTACGGCACGCTGGGCAATCTGGTGCTGGGCTCGGTGGCGACGCAGGTGCTGGCCCGCGCCAAGGCACCGGTTCTGCTGGTGCGCTGATCGCCAGCCCCGGCCGGCCTGCGCGCGGCGTGCTCAGCGTGCGCGCAGGCCGTCGAAGCAGGCCGACAGTGCCAGATCGAGGATTTCGTCGTCGCTGTACTGCCCGGTGCCCTGCAACAGGCTGATGAGCGGGTCGCAGGCCCTTGCATAGAGCGCGTAAAGCACGGCCTGGGGCGGCAGCGCGGCGTTCAGGCTGCCATCGGCCTGAGCTTCACGGATCCAGCCTTCGAGCGGAGCGCTCACCGAGCGCAGGGCCGCGAGATACACTGGATGCACCGACAGTGTGGCCCTGAGCGGCGAGCGCGGCCCCGGCAGGATGGGCAGGTCGCCCGCGAGGTGGACCTGCGCCGCCCAGCGCAGTACGGCGTGCAGCCGCTTCAGCGGCGGCAGCGACAGCGGCACCTCGGCCACGTACTCGCCCGCTCGCTGCAGCACATGGGCCATGGCAGCGGCGGCGAGGTCTTCCTTGCTCGGGAAATGCTTGTAGAGACTGGGCTTGGCGATGCCCACAGCCGCAGCGACTTCGTCCACGGTCATGGCGTCGAAGCCCTTGTCGGCCATCAGGCGGCACACGGTTCCGACGATGGCGCCTTCGCGCGCCCGCCGCATCTGAGCCTTGAAAGACAGCCCCGTGGGCGCCACCGTGTCCATCATGCGGATTCTAGGTGGCCGCCAACTTCCCGCCCTTGCCACACACCGGGTGCGGGGCCCCGTTCGTTAAACGATCTGAAACATGTCGGACTTGCATGTATCTTTTCCGAGAACTAATGTCGGGCCGGGCGGTTGTGCCCGATGGGAAGCGGGGCGGTGAACAAACTCTGGATGGACACGGCGGGATGGGTGGGCGCGGCTGTCGCTGCGCTTTCGCTCGCGTTCGCCGCGCCCACCGACTCCTCCGTCATGGGCAAGCTGCCGTTCACGTTGGCCAAGCGGGCCGACCGCCAGCCCGTGGCCTTGCCGGCCGACCTGCCATCGCATCGAACGCTGGTGGTCGTCACCTTCAAGCGCGACCAGCGCGACGACGCAGAACGCTGGATCGAGGGCCTGGACCTGCGCCGCGCGGCCGATGTCAGATGGGTTCGCATGCCGGTGATCGATGCCCCGGCCGACGACACTGCGCGCACCGCGGCGGAAGAGCGGCTGTTCGGCCACTTCGACAGCCACCCCGACCGCCAGAGCGTGCTGGCCGTCTTCACCGACCGCGAGGCCTTCCTGCGCCGCAGCGGCCTTGCCCACCACGACCGCGTGCACGTGCTGGTGCTCAACCGCGAGGGCGATGTGCTGGCCCGCGCCGAGGGCCCGTACGACGCCGGCCGCGCAATGGCCTTGCGCGAGACGCTGCTCGAGGACGACTGACGGCCTGACTCAACCGGCCTCGCCGCCGGGCAACGTGAAGAAGAACGTGGCGCCGCGGCCCGGCGCCGATTCGGCCCAGATACGGCCGCCGTGGCGCTTGACGATGCGCTGCACCGTGGCCAGCCCGATGCCGGTACCCGGAAAGTCGGTCACGGAATGCAGGCGCTGGAAGGCGCCGAACAGCTTGCCGGCATGGGCCATGTCAAACCCTGCTCCGTTGTCGCGCACGAAATACACCGGCCAACCGTCCTCGAATCCCGACGTGCCGACAGCGATCTCGGGCTCGGGATGGTGGCTGCTGAACTTCCAGGCGTTGCCCACGAGGTTCTCGATCACCTGCCGCAGCAGGCGCGGGTCGCCTCGCGCCACGAGGCCGGACTCCACGCGCGCCGCCACCGGCCGCTGCGGATCGCGCTCGCGCCACGCGGCGAGCGACTGCTCGGCCAGGGCGCCCAGGTCCACCTTTTCCTCGCGCATCGCCGCGCGCGTGATCTGGGAGAGCAGCAGCAAGCCCTCGATGAGCTCCCCCATCTGCCGCGTTCCGCTGCGGATGCGCGCCAGGAAGTGCTTCTGCCGCTCGTCCGGGCTGGCCGCGAGCGAGCGCTCCAGCAGGTGGCTGAAACCGTCAATGGCGTTCAGCGGCGTGCGCAGGTCGTGCGACACCGAGTACGAGAACGCCTCCAGCTCCTTGTTGGCCGCCGACAGTTGCGCCGTGCGGCGCTGCACGCGGTCTTCGAGTTCGGCATTCAGGCGCAGGATCTGGTCGCGTGCGCGCTTGCGCTCGCCCACGTCGGTGTTGATCGCCAGCACGCTGTGCGGCCGGCCCTCGGTGTCGCGCACCAGCGTCCAGCGGCCTTCCACCGTGAGCACGCGGCCGTCCCGCGAGCGCTGTTGCAGTTCGCCCACCCACTCGCCGTGCTCGAGCAGTGCCGCCATGGCGCGCTCGAACTGCTCGATGTCGTCGTACATGCGGTCGTACATGGGTCGACCAATGGCCTCTGCCGCGCTCCAGCCATACAGGCGCTCGGCGCCCTTGTTCCAGTAGCGCACGAGCTTGTGGTCGACGCTACGCACGATGATGGCGTCGCGCGCGCGGTCGAGCAGCGAAGCCTGCTCCAGCAGGCGTTCGTTCGCCTCGCGCATGGCGTGCTCGGTGCGCCGCTGCTCGGCGCGCGCGCGCAGGCTGGAGATGCCGTACGCCAGGTTCGCCGCCAGCTCCTGCAGCAGCTTGACCTCTTCCCAGCGTGTCTTCGTCACCATGCCCGAGAACAGCGCGAGGAGGCCGAAGTTCCGCTGGCCGTCGTGCAGCGGCAGGCAGATCATGCTCCGGAAGCCCCGCTCGAACGCCTGCGCGCGCCAGTGGAAGCCCACCGACTCGGCCATGATGTCCTCGCTCACCACCACGTGGCCGCTGCGGATCGTGCGGCCGGCCGGCCCCTGCCCGCGCGGATCGTTCTCGTCCCACGTGAGTGTGATCTCGGTGAGGTAGCCCAGTTCGTTGCCGGCCCAGGCCTGCGGCTGGATGGTTCGCTCGTCGTCGTCGAGCGCATAGCCCACCCAGGCCATCTCGTAGCCGCCGACGTTGACGGCCAGCCGGCAGATTTCCAGCAGCAGTTCCTGTTCGTCCTCGGCGCGCACCAGCGCTTCGTTGCCGCGGCTGAGCATCTGCAGTGCGCGGTTGGTGTGCATGAGGTCGATGTCGGCCTGCTTGCGCGGCGTGATGTCGCGCGCGATGCCCACCACGCGCTCGGGCTCGCCGGCCGGGCCGGCCACCGGATACGAATGGTCCTGCACCCAGCGCACGCTGCCGTCTGGGCGGATCACGCGGTACTGGATGTCGGACTGCTGCAGGGCGCCGGCCGCGCGGCGGCCGTCCACGCGCACGCGGTCGTCGGGATGCACGGAGGCGGTCCAGGTCGACGGATCCTCCAGCAGGCTGGCGCTGCTGCGGCCCCATAGCGTCTCGTAGGCCGGGCTCACATACAGGATACGGCGCGTGCGCGGGTCGTAGCTGTAGAACACGTCCTGGATGTTCTCGGCCAGCTCGCGGAAGCGCCCTTCGCTGGCCCGCAACGCATCCTCGGCGCGCGATCGCTCGATGGCCAGGCGCACCAGCCGCGTCGCCACCTCGAGCAGCGCGATCCCCTCCGGATCGGGTTCGCGCGCGGCGCCGTGGTACACGGCGAACACGGCCAGCACCTCCTGCCACGCGCCGATGACGGGCATCGACCAGCACGACACCACGTCGAAGCGTCCGGCCAGGTCGCGATAGTGGCGCGCGAGCGGATCGTTGGCCACGTCCTTCACCACCACCATCTGGCGTCGCGCGGCCGCTGTGCCGCAGATGCTTTCGCCCTCGGCGACCGCGAGTCCGTCGGTGGCCTCGAGGAACGGCTCGGGCAGGCTGACGGCGGCACCGCGGCGCAACACCCCCTCCTGGTTGACCAGGACGCTGCAGCAGCCGCCGTCCGCGCGCCGTTCCACCAGGCGGATCACAGCCTCCAGGATCTCGCCCAGCGGCACGCCTCCCGCGATCATCTCCAGCACCTGCTCCTGTCCGTGCTCGAACTCCTCCGCGTGACGGCGCTCGGTGATATCGGTGACCACCACCAGGCCGCCGATGAGTTCGCCGCGCAGGTCGAGCAGCGGGCGGATGCCGAAGCTGAGCACGCGATCGGGGCCGCGTTCCTGCCGCGCCAGCGCCTCCCAGGCGTCCAGGCTCTCGCCACGGATGGCCCGCGCCAGCGGCCGCATCGTGACCGGCAGCGACTCGCCGTCGGGCGTGCACAGTTCGTGACCCAGCGAACCGGCGTCGAACGCAACGCCCTCGGGCGCGCGGAAGAGGCCGCGGGCGGCGGCATTGAACAGCAGCAGGCGGCCATCGGTATCGGCGGCCACCACGCCTTCGCTCATGTTGTTGATGACCAGGTCGAGCAGCGCATGCTCCTGCTCCACGTCGCGCAGCGTGCGGTCGAGTTCGGACTGGCGGCTCTGCAGCGCCTGCGCCATCTGGTTGAAGGTCGCGCCCAGGCGACTGATCTCGGGCGGTTGCGAGCCCGCCACCGGCACCCGGGCGCCGAGGTCGCCATCGGCCACGGCGCGCGCCTTCTCAAGCAACGCGCGCGCCGGCCGCGCCATCAGCCATTCGCCCATCCACCAGGCGGCAAGGCCACCGCCCAGCGCCGAGAGCAGCAGCACGGTCAGCTGCCAGCGGAAGTCGGCCAGCACCGGCGCGAGGATGGTCGCGCGTGGCGCGCTCACCGCCACGAGCAGCTGCGTGCCCGAGGCATCGGCGATGCGTGCAAATCCCCATTCGCGCGGCACGGCGGCACTGTCGGATGCGAGCTCCGCCCCTGCGACGCGACGTTCCAGCGCCTGCAGCACCACATCTTCCGTCACACGCGAGCCGACCTCTGCAGCCGGCGCGGGCCAGGCGGCCAGCACCACGCCTTCGTGGTCGAGCACCAGGGTGGCCGATCCTTCCACGCCGTCGGACACCGCGGCACCCAGCGCGGCGGCGACGGCGTCGATCCGCAGGGACGCGAACACCACGGCCGTGACGCCGCCGCCGTCGCGCGCCAGCACCGGCGCGCCGAACAGCACCTGCTCGCGGCCGGTGCGCGCACTGCGCTCATAGCCACCCATCAGAAAGCGGCGCTGCGTGAGCATCTGCTGCAGCAGATCGCGCGAAGCCTGCGGCAAGGCAGAGCGCGCCTCACGCGAACTGCAGACCAGCTCACCCTCGGCGGAGACCAGCCCCATGCTGTTGTAAGCCGGGTATTGCGCCAGCAAGCCGGCGAAGTAGCGCATGCAGTCGGCCGGATCGGCCTCGCGCAGGGCCGGGGCGTTGCCCACGGCTTCGAGGAGATTGCGGGTGCGCTCCGTCAGGCGCTCCTGGGCCGCGACGGCCAGCCGGGCCTGGGACAGGAGGCGCTCTCGCGTGGTGTCCAGCGCCTCGCCCTGCTTGCGCGCGGTTTCCCACGCCACCAGGGCGAACATCGGGGCCAGGGCCACCAACACCAACAGAACCAGGCGGGCACGCAGCCCCAGCGCGCGCAACACGAAGACGACATCCCCCGGCCGACGTGGGCCTACAAAGCTTCGCGCAGCATACACGCATGCTGCGACGCTGCGCCCCATGCTGGTCAAGGCGTGGCGCGGGCGGCACACTCGCGGCCATGCAGATCATCATCCTGGGCGCCGGCATCATCGGCGTCAGCACCGCCTGGCATCTTCTGCGGCAGGGCCACGACGTCACGGTCATCGACCGCCAGCCCGATGCGGCACTGGAAACCAGCTTCGCCAACGCCGGCCAGATCTCGGTCAGCCATTGCGAGCCCTGGGCCAGCCGCGACACGCCGGCCAAACTCGCGCGCTGGCTGATGCGGCAGGACGCGCCCCTGCTGTTCCGCCCGCGCATGGACTGGCACCAGTGGTCCTGGGGCCTGCGCTTCCTGTCGCAATGCAACGACACCGCGTTCGAGCGCAACGTGCGGCAGATCTCCGCGCTCGGCCGCTACAGCCACGAGGCGCTCAAGGCGATGGTCGAGGCCACCGGCATCGACTATCACCGGCTCCAGCGCGGCATCGCCCACGTGTTCACCGACACCCGGGCCTTCGAGGCCGCCGCGGGCGCCTCGCAGCTGATGCGGCGTTTCGGTGTCGAGCGCCGCGTGGTCGACACGGCCGAGCTGCTGCGCATCGAGCCTGCGCTGTCCCCGTTCGGCCACCGCATCGTCGGTGGCACCTACACCGCCAGCGACGAAACCGGCGACGCGCGCGTGTTCACTCAGGCGCTGGCGCGCCACTGTGCCGGCCTGGGCGGGCGCTTCCTGTGGGGCCGCGACGTCGAGCACCTCACGCGCGCGGGCAGGGCGGTCGAGTCCGTCTCGGTGCGCGACCGCGCCACCGGCGGCCGGCTGGACATGACGGCCGATGCCTTCGTCGTCGCCTGCGGCAGCTGGAGCGCGCCGCTGCTGCGCACGGCCGGTGTCGGCCTGCCGATCTATCCCGGCAAGGGCTACAGCGCCACGCTGCGGCTGCTGCAGCCCGATCGCGCGCCGTCGGTCTCGGTGATCGACGACGAGGTGAAATGCGCCATGACACGGCTGGGCGACCATCTGCGCGTGGCTGGAACGATCGAGCTGGGCGGCTGGGACACCTCCATCGAGTCGCCGCTGTCGCAGGCGCGCTGCCGCATGCTGCTCGATCGCGTGCGGCAGGTGCTGCCGGGCGTGTGCGATCTGCAGACGCCCAACTTCTGGGCCGGCCTGCGCCCGGCGACACCCACCAACATCCCCTTCATCGGCCGCACGAAGCTCGACCGGCTGTGGGTCAATGCCGGCCACGGCACGCTGGGCTGGACGCACGGCGCGGGCTCGGGGCTGGCACTGGCCGAGCTGATGGCCGGACGCCGGCCAGGCATTCCGTTCGGATTCCTCGGATTCGCGCCGGGATGAGGCGCCGCGCATTCAGCCGGCGGCGGCCTGCTCCAGGGCGTTGAGGCCGGCGGCGATCTCGGCGGCCGCCTCGCGCGTGATGCGGATGTGCCGCTCGAGCGCCTCGTCGCCGTCGCTGCGCAGCGGCATGATGGTCGTGAGGCTGCCCACCAGCTCCCCGCTGGCCCGCAGGATCGGCACGCCCACGCCCATGAGGTCGCGGTCGATCTCGCCACGCCCGATGTAGTAGCCCCGGGCGCGGATGTCCCTGATGCGCTGGCGGAATTCCGCCCAGTTGGCGCCCAGCCCGGCGTCGCGGATCTCGTGCGCGTGCGAGAGCATCAGGTTGCGCAGATGGCCGTCCGGCAGCCAGGCCAGGATGGCGCGGGACGGCGAGCCGCGGAACAGCGGGAAGGGCCGTCCCCGCTCCATGCTCGAATGGATCGCGGGATCGACGCTTTCCTGGTGGATGCAGAGCACCTCGTCGCCGAAGTAGGTGCACAGCAACTGGGCGTCGCCCAGCGACTGGCAGGCGCGGGCCATCACAGGCGGGCCGAAGCGCAGCAGCGGATCGGACAGGCGGATCTGCCGGTCGAGCACGACGAAGCGCGGCCCCAGGCGGTAGCGGCCGTCACCAGCCGAGGCCAGCAGTCCGGCGTTGGTCAGCGTGCGGATGTAGCGGTACTGCGTGGCACGCGAGACTGCCATCACCCCGCCGATCTGGTCCGCCGTCCACTCGGGCTTGTCGGCCGTGAACAGGTCGATCACGCACAACAGCCGCTCCAGGCTGCTCTGGGGCGCCGTCTCGGCAGGTTCGCGCGGGGCCGGGGCGGATTCGGCGAGGGCTCTTGGCATCGGCAGGCGCGCCTCAGAGGGTGCGGATCATCAGTCGGTTGCTCATGCTCTGGATCATAGGGCGGACCTGTCCCAGGTAAGCGTGCCAGCCCGGCTCGGCCGCCAGCAGTGCACGGCGGCGCTGCCGCTCCTCGAACGAGGGGTATTCCCACAGGCTCACCACTGTGTTGAGCCCACCCACCTCGGTGGCGAAGTAGCCGAGCAGGCCGCCCAGGATGCGCGTCTGCAGTTCCTGCCCGTCGCGCCGGTAGATGGTCATGAAGTCGGCCGGGGAAGCCGTGGGATGCAGCACGTAGCAACGTTCTTCGACGATCACGGAAGAGTCTCCTGGTTAGGGTTTACGAGTATCCACTGAAGAAACTGGATTGACATCATTGTATTGCGATACTACATTGCAAATCTCTTAATACGAGACAAATGAATGGCTGACATCCATGTGCCCCAGGTGCACGCGACGCCGCATGGCCGCGTGCTGGTCTTCGATTCCGCGACTCACGTGGAGGCCTACGTGGCGCATACCCCGGCCGAGGGCGACGTGGTGGTCGCCGCGTCGTATGCCGGGGTGCTGTGCGCCCGCATGGTGATGGCGGCGCGGCCGCGGGCCGCGATCGGGCTGGACTGCGCCATCGGCAAGGACGGCGCGGGCATCGCGGGGCTCTGGTACTACGAGGCGCTGGGCGTACCGGCGGCGGCCGCCGACACGCGCACCGCCGAAATGGGCAACGGAGCCGACCTGCACGACCACGGCGTGATCAGCCGTGTCAACGACTGCGCCCAGCGGCTGGGCCTGGCGCCCGGCATGACAGTGCGCGAAGCCGTGGAGGCCGTGCTGACCGGCGCGCGCCGGCCGGCGACGTTCGACCCCGCGCGCCGCCTTGTCGTGCATGAAGGTCCCCACGGCCGCAACATCGTCTGCACCGACTCCATCGCCTTCGCCCTGCCGGAGGATCGCGAGCGCAACGTGCTGTGCACGGCAGGCCATACCGGCCGCAGCGTGGTCGACTACTTCCGCCAGTTCCGTCCCTGGGCCTTCATCTGCTCCGATGGCGGCATCGGCAAGAACGACAGCGGCATCTCGGCCCTGGCCGACGTGGACGCCGACGGCATCGCCGGCGCATCGGTGGACGCGCTCACCGCGCGCATGGGCGACGGCCAGAGCACCTACTTCGACGGCGTCATCAGCGCCTGCAACCGCACCGCCGCCGCCAAGGGCGTGCGTGTGGGCCAGACGGCGCGAGAGGCCGCGCTGCTGCTGCTCGACTGACGCCTCTCCACCTCGCAGGACCCTCATGGCCCACACCCCGAACCTCGCCGGCGAAGACCGCCTGGACGCACTGGCCTCGCGCTACGTCGACGTCGCCGCCCTGCCCTGGAAGCCGACGCCCACGCCGGGCATCGACATGAAGGTGCTGCTCGAAGACCAGGACACCGGCCTGCTCACGGCACTGTTCCGCTGGCAGCCTGGCACGGCGCTCGACCTGCACGAACACGTGGAGATCGAGCAGACGTACGTGCTGGAGGGCAGCATCGTCGACGACGAAGGCGAGGTGCGCGCGGGCGACTACGTGTGGCGGCCCAAGGGCAACCAGCACCTGGCCCGCTCGCCGGGGGGCGCCCTGGTGCTGTCCTTCTTCCTCAAGCCCAACAAGTTCGTGGGCGGCAAACTGGCCGGACAGGAACTCAAGTGAGCGCCGACATGCCGATCGATGAGGCCTACGACGTCGTCGTCGCCGGCTCGGGCGCGGGCGCGCTGGCCGCCGCCGTGACGGCCGCGCACCACGGGCTGAGCGTCCTCGTGCTGGAAAAGGAGCCACTGTTCGGCGGCACCACCGCGCGCTCGGGCGGCGTGATGTGGGTGCCCTGCAATCCGAAATCGCGCGCGCTCGGCATCGACGACACCCTCGAGGCCGCCCGCACCTACATGGCCCACGAGGCCGGCGCGCACTTCGACGCCGAGCGCGTCGATGCCTTTCTGTCGAACGGTCCGCGCATGGTGGAGTTCTTCGAGCGCGCCACCGCCCTGCAGTTCGTGGCCGTGCCCGAGTTCTCCGATTACCACCCCGATGCGCCGGGTGGCCGGGCCGGCGGCCGCTCCATCCTGGCCGAGCCCTTCGACGCCGGTGAACTGGGCGCCGAGGCGAAGCGCCTGCGCCCGCCTCTGCGGGAGATCACCTTCGTCGGCATGATGTTCAACGCCAGCCAGGAGATCGCGCACTTCTTCAACTTCACGCGCTCTGCCGCTTCTGCGGCGTACGTGACACGCCGGCTGCTGCAGCATGCGCGCGAGATGCTGGTGCACGGCCGCGCCCAGCGCCTGACCAACGGCAACGCACTGGCCGCGCGGCTGGCGAAAAGCGCCTTCGATGCCGGCGTGCGCATCGTCACCGAGGCGCCGGTGCGCCGGCTGCTGCTGGGCGAGGGCCGCGTCGCGGGTGTGGAGTTCATGCTCGCGGGCCAGCTGCGGCGTGTGCAGGCACGGCGCGGCGTGGTGCTGGGCACGGGCGGCTTTCCGCAAGACCCCGAGCTGCGCCGCCGGCTTTTCCCGCACGCGCCCACGGGTCAGGAGCACTGGTCGCCCGCGCCGCCCGGCAACACCGGCGACGGCTGGCGGCTGGCCGAATCGGCTGGCGGTGCGACCGAGGGCACGCTGCCCAACAACGGCGCCTGGATCCCGGTCTCCCGCGTACCTCGCCGCAACGGCGATGAAGGGGTGTTCCCCCACCTCATCGACCGCTACAAGCCCGGCATCATCGCCGTAGGCCGCGATGGCCGCCGCTTCGTCAACGAGGCCCAGTCGTACCACGACTTCGGCCAGGCCATGCAGAAGCTGGCGGCACGCCAGGATGGCCAGACGTGCGCGTGGCTGATCTGCGACCACCGCGCGCTGCGCCGCTACGGCCTGGGCTACGTCAAGCCTTTCCCGCTGCCGCTGTGGCCGCACCTGCGTTCGGGCTACCTGTTGCGCGGTCGCACGCCCGCCGACCTGGCTGCCCGCGCCGGAGTGGACGCCGCGGGCCTGACGCAGACGATCGCCGACTTCAACCGCGATGCCGCGGACGGCCGCGATCCCGCCTTCGGCAAGGGCAGCACGGCCTACAACCGCTTCCTCGGTGACGCGAGCCACCAGCCCAACCCGTGCGTGGCGCCGCTCGATCAGGGCCCGTGGTACGCCATCAAGGTGGTGCCCGGCGACCTGGGCACGTTCGCGGGCATCCGCACCGACGCCTCGGCGCGGGTGGTGGACGACGCGGGCCAGCCCGTGCCGGGCCTCTACGCGGTGGGCAACGACGCCGCCAGCGTGATGGGCGGCGCCTACCCGGGCGGCGGTATCACGCTCGGGCCGGCGCTCACCTTCGGCTGGATCGCGGGCCGTCACCTGGCCGGTGCCGATGCGCTGCCGCACGCGGCCGCACGACCGGCCGCCACCGCACCGCCACGGGAGGCCGTGCCGACCTGAGTTCCCCGCCTGCCGCGGGGCAGGCCGTTCCCCGGCGTCCGCCAGCGGCAGGGCCGCGCGGGCCTATCCTCACCCCAAACAGGTCCTCAAGGACCAGGAGACAAGCAACATGATCCAGATGAAATCGCTCGCCCGCGCCCTCGTGGCCTGCAGCGCGGCGGTGCTCGCCTTCGGCGCGCACGCACAGGCGGCCTACCCCAACAAGCCGGTCCGCGTGATCGTGGGCTACGCCGCCGGCGGCGCCACCGATAACCTCACGCGCCAGATCGGCGTGATGCTCGGCGAGAAGCTCGGCCAGCCCATCGTGGTCGACAACAAACCCGGCGGCAGCACCGTCATCGCGGCCCAGGCGCTGATCGCCTCGCAGCCCGACGGCTACACCATGGCGGTGTTCGACCCCTCCACCGTCGCCATGAACCAGTTCCTGTTCAAGAAGCCGCCGTACGACGCCGGCCGGGCCTTCCAGCCCGTGACCGTGCTCACGCGCATTCCGTTCGGCATCATGGTCAAGCCCGAGTTCCCGGCCAACAACCTCAAGGAATTCGTCGCCCACGTGAAGGCCAACCCGGGCTTCGCCTTTGGCTCCTCGGGCGCCGGCAATCCGGTGCACCTGGCGATGGAATCGTTCCGCAACGCGGCCGGCGGCCTGAACATGGTGCACGTCCCGTACAAGGGCGGCGCACCCGCCATCCAGGACCTGCTGGGCGGCCAGTTGCCCAGCATGATGATGGACGTGCCCAGCGCCATGCAGCACATCAAGGCCGGCAAGATCAAGGTGATCGCGCTGACCACGGCCAGGCGCTCCGACCTGCTGCCCGACGTGCCCACCATCGCCGAATCGGGCTACCCCGGCTTCGAGGCCAGCAGCTGGTTCGGCGCGTTCGTGCCGGCCGGCACGCCGCCGGCCATCGTCACGCGCCTGAACACCGCGCTGCGCGAGACGATGGGCTCGCCGCAGCTGCAGACCTGGACCAAGTCGCAGACGCTCGAAGCCGTCACGTCCACGCCCGACGAATTCGGCGCGCTGGTCAGGACCGACGCCGAGAAATACGGCCGGCTGATCCAGCAGCTGGGCCTGTCGCTGGACAACTGATCTCCCATCGGTGCCTGCCGTGTCCGACGCCGACCTGCGATACCTGATGGACCGGCAGGCGATCCTCGACTGCATCCATCGCTACTGCCTGGGCGTGGACCGGCACGACACCGACATGATCATGAGCGCCTTCCACCCCGACGCCATCGACGAGCACGGGCCGTTCACCGGCGGCCCTGCGGCGCTGGCCGAATGGGCCAACCGTTTCCACGGCGAGCAGTTCGTGGCCCACACCCACAACATCACGTCCCACGGCTGCGAGATCGACGGCGACGTCGCGCACGCGCAGAGCTATTGCCTCTACGGCCTGCGCCGCAAGGACGGCGGCGGCGTGGCCCTGGGTTGCGCACGCTATGTGGACCGGCTCGAGAAGCGCCAGGGCCAGTGGCGCATCGCGCTGCGCCGAACCTTCATCGAATGGCGGGGCGACATGCCCGAACACATGCCCGCGGGCTATCCGCAAGGCCGCCAGGACCGCGGCGACGCAGCCTACCAACGCCCGCTGCAGCGCACGGGACAGACATCGTGAACCCACCTTCCTCCCTCCTTTTCTCGCCCGCGCGCCTGGGGCCGCTCACGCTGGCCAACCGCATCGCCATGGCGCCCATGACGCGCTCGCGCGCCACCGCCGACGGCACGCCCACGCCGCTGATGGCCGAGTACTACGCCCAGCGCGCCAGTGCCGGCCTGATCGTGACCGAGGGCGTCAGCATTTCGGCGCAGGGCCAGGGCTTCCTCAACGTACCGGGCATCTTCACCGACGCGCACGAAGCCGCCTGGCGTCCCATCGTGCAGCGCGTGCACGATGCCGGCAGCCGCGTGTTCATGCAGCTGTGGCACGTGGGCCGCATCGCCCACCCGGACAACATGCAGGCCGGCGAGTTTCCGGTCGCGCCCAGCGCCCTGGCGTTCGATCGCACCGTGGTCACACCCACCGGACTGCAGCCGCCGCCGGTGCCGCGCGAACTGAGCGACGAGGGCGTGCGCGCCGTCATCGCCGACTACGCGCGCGCCGCGCGCCGCGCGGTGGATGCCGGCTGCGACGGCGTCGAGATCCACGCCGCCAATGGCTACCTGCCCGGGCAGTTCCTGCACCAGAGCAGCAACCTGCGCACCGACGGCTGGGGCGGCTCCATCGGCGGCCGTGCGCGTTTCCTGGTCGAGACCGCACGCGCCTGCTGCGAAGCCGTGGGCGCCGATCGCGTGGGCGTGCGCCTGTCGCCCTTCAGCGTCTTCAACGGCGCGTCGAGCACCGACGACGCCGCCTTGCACGACCACTTGCTGCGCGAGCTCGCGCCGCTCGGCCTCATCTACCTGCACGTGGTCACGGCCGAAGTGGCCGGCAACCAGACCGTCGTACGCGAGGGCGGCGCGGACCGCCCCGACGTGGTGGGCTTCGCGCGCGAACGCTGGCCGCACGGCCTGATCGCCGCCGGCGGCTTCGACCGCGACAGCGCCGAGCGCGAGCTGGCCGCCGGCCGCGCCGACGTGATCGCCTTCGGCCGCGACTTCATCGGCAACCCCGACCTGCCCGAGCGGCTGCGGCACGGGCACCCGCTGGTACCGCGCCAGCCCGCCGACTGGTATGGCGCTGGCGCCGAGGGCTACACCGACTACCCGCTCTGGACGGCGGAGCGCGCCGGCCTGGCAAACGACACACACAAGGAAGCACCATGAAGGGATTCGCGAGCGATGCGCTCGAAGGGCGCACCGCCATCGTCACCGGCGCCGGAGGCGGCCTGGGCGGCGCCATCGCCGGCCAGCTGGCGGCCATGGGCGCACGCGTGGCGCTGCTGGATCTGCGGCCGCTGGTGCCGCAGGACGTCTCGCCCGCGCTCGCGGGCGGCGGGCGGCACCTGGCGCTGGCCTGCGACATCACGCGCGAGGCCGAACTGGCCGACGCCGCGCGCGAGGTGCTCGCGCAGTTCGGCCGATGCGACGTACTGGTCAACAACGCCGCCGTGCTGCCGCCGGCCGTGAGCCTGGAGGAGATGGACGCCGCGCTCTGGGACCAGGTGCTGTCGGTCAACCTCAAAGGGGCGTTCCTGTGCGCCAAGCATTTCGGTGCGCCGATGCTGGCGGCCGGCGCCGGTGCCATCGTCAACTTGGCCTCGATCGCCGCCGTCTCCCCCAACGCCGTGGGCGCCTACGGGCCGAGCAAGGCCGGCATCCTGGCGCTCACGCGACAACTCGCCGTGGAGTGGGGCCCGCGCGGGGTGCGCGCCAACGCGGTGAGCCCGGGCCTGGTGCGCACGCCGATGTCGGAGGACTTCTATGCCGATCCGCAGGTGCTGGCCGCGCGCGTCGCGGCCGTGGCCTCGCGCCGCATCGGCGCGCCCGCGGACGTGGCCTCGGTCGTGGGCTTCCTGGCCAGCGATGCGTCGGCCTACGTGAACGGGCAGGAGATCGTCGTGGACGGCGGCTTCCTGCACACCGCGCTGATGAACATCCAGAAACGCGGCTGACGCCCCCATGACTTCGCAAGACCCTTCTTCTTTCGCAGTGCCGGGCCTGCTGGCGGGTCGCCTGGCCGTCGTCACCGGCGCCGGCTCGGGCATCGGCGCCGGCCTGGCCCGGGGCCTGGCCGCCTATGGCGCCCATGTGCTGGCGTGCGGGCGCACGCTGGCGCCGCTCGAAGCCACGGTCCGGGACATCGTGGCGGCCGGCGGGCGCGCCGATGCCGTGGTGCTCGACGTGTCCGATGCGTCGTCCTGCCGCGACGCCGCCGCGCGCGTGGCGGCCGGGTTCGGCGACGTCTCGCTGCTGGTGAACAACGCCGGCGTGATCGAGTACGCCGCGATGGACGACCCCGCCGTGGACGACGCCTGGCAGCGCATCGTCGATACCAACCTGGGCGGCCCGTTCCACATGGCGCGCGCCTTCCTCGCACCGCTGAAGGCCTCGCGCGGCTGCATCGTCAACATCGGCTCGATCGCGGGCTATGTCTACACCTCCAACACCGTCGGCTATTCGGCCTCCAAGGGCGGCGTGCACATGCTCACCGTGGCGCTGGCGCGCGAGCTCGGGCCGCACGGCATCCGCGTGAACGCGGTGGCCCCCGGCGCCATCGCCACCGGCATGTCGCCCTCGGCCAGCGACGGCGAGCGCATGGCGCGGCTGCTGCGTCGCGTGCCGCTCGGACGCATCGGCCAGCCCGGGGACCTGGTGGGCCCGGTGGCCTTCCTGGCTTCTCCGATGTCGGCCTACGTGACCGGCGCCACGCTGCTCGCCGATGGCGGCTACCTGACCAATTGAGACCCATGAGTTCCTCCAGCACCCTTCCCAGCGTCAGCCGGCGCGACCTCGACTTCCAGCTGTTCGAGGTGCTGGACACCGCGTCGCTGACCTCGCGGCCCGTGCACGCCGACCACGATGCAGCCAGTTTCGCGGCCGTGCTCGACGTGGCGCAGCAACTCGCGGCCGACAAGTTCCAGACCCACTACCGCGAGTCCGACCTGGACGAGCCGCGCCTGCAGGACGGCAAAGTCCGCGTGCTGCCCCAAGTGGGCGATGCCCTGCGCGCCTTCGCCGAGGCAGGCTTCATGAATGCCGACCGGCCGTTCGACGAAGGCGGGCAGCAGTTGCCCTACACCGTGCTGCAGGCGAGCCTGGCGTGCTTCCAGGCGGCCAACATCGGCACCTCGAGCTACAACTTCCTGACCATGTCGGGCGCCGGCGTGATCCGCGAGTTCGGCACGCAGCAGCAGCGCGACACCTACATGAAGCCCATGCTGGAGGCGCGCTTCCTGGGCACCATGTGCCTGTCGGAGCCGCACGCCGGCTCGGGCCTGGCCGACCTGCGCACGCGCGCCACGCCGCAGCCCGACGGCAGCTACCGCCTCAAGGGCACCAAGATGTGGATCTCGGCCGGCGAGCACGAACTGTCGGAGAACATCGTGCACCTCGTGCTGGCGCGCATCGACGGCGCGCCGGCCGGCACGCGCGGCATCTCGCTGTTCATCGTGCCGCGCCGCCATGTGAACCCCGACGGCACGGTAGGCGACCCCAATGACGTGACGCTGGTGGGCCTCAACCACAAGATGGGCTACCGCGGCACGGTCAACACGCTGCTCAACTTCGGCGAGCACGACGCCTGTGTCGGCCACCTGATCGGCGAGCCGCACCGGGGGCTGTCGTACATGTTCCACATGATGAACGAGGCCCGCATCTCGGTGGGCACCGGCGCGGCCATGCTCGGCGTGGCGGGCTACCTGTACAGCCTGGACTACGCGCGATCGCGGCCGCAGGGCCGTCTGCCCGGCGCCAAGGATCCGTCGACGCCGCCCGTGTCCATCATCGAGCACGCCGACGTGCGCCGCATGCTGCTGGCGCAGAAGGCCTACGCCGAAGGCGCGCTGGCGCTGTGCCTGTACGCCGCCCGGCTGGTGGACGACGTGCGCAGCGGACCCGACGCCGCCGGGCGCACGCGTGCCGCGCAACTGCTCGAGATCCTCACGCCGCTGGTCAAGAGCTGGCCCAGCGAGTTCTGCCTCGAAGCCAACAAGCTCGCGATGCAGGTGCTCGGCGGCTATGGCTACACCCGCGACTACCCCGTGGAGCAGTACTACCGCGACAACCGCCTCAACCTGATCCACGAAGGCACGCACGGCATCCAGGCGATGGACCTGCTGGGCCGCAAGGTGCGGCAGGACGGCGGCGCGCTGTTTGCGCTGCTGCTGGAGGCGATGCGCGCCGACGCCCGCCAGGCGCAGGCCACGCCCGCCACGGCGCGGTACGCCGACGCCCTGCTGCAGGCGGCCGACCGCGTGGAGGAAGCCACGCGCGCGCTGCAGGCCGCGGCCGGCGGCGACGAGCGGGTGGCCACGGCCAACGCCACGCTCTACCTCGACATGCTGGGCCACGTCGCGATCGCCTGGATGTGGCTGCGGCAGGCCCGCGTGGCCGCGCATGCCATCGAGCGCGGTGCCCGCGGGGACGAGCTGGCGTTCTACCGCGGCAAGCTCACGGCGTGCGGCTACTTCTACCGCTACGAGCTCGGCCGGCTCGATCACTGGCTGCCGGTCATCGCCTCGGCCGATCCGCTGTTCGCGCAGCTGGACGTCGCCACGCTCTGAGACCGCCATGCCGATCGACCACGCACGCCTGATGGCGCTGGACGTTCCCGAACGCGAGTTCGCCTACAGCGAGCGCGACACGCTGCTCTACGCACTGGCCGTGGGCATGGGCCGCGAACTGCCGGCCGACCTGCCCTTCGTGCAGGAGCGGGGCCTGCAGGCGCTGCCCACGCAGGCCGTGGTGGTGGCCTGGGAGGACACCTGGCAGGAGCGCGCTGGCCTGGACATCGGCCGCATCGTCCATGGCGAGCAGCGCGTCACCCTGCACCGGCCGCTGGCACCGGCCGGCCGCGTGCGCTCGCGATTCCGCATCGCCGAGGCCTTCGACAAGGGGCCGGGCCGCGGCGCCGTGCTGCTGGCCGAGACGCAGCTTTTCGACGCGACGGACGGCGCAGCCGTCGCCACGCTGTTGTCGACCGTGTTCGCGCGCGGCGACGGCGGCTTCGGCGGGCCGGCCGGGCGCGGCCCCGCGCCGCACGCGGTCCCCGGCCGGGCGGCCGACCGCAGCGTGCGCGTGGAGGTGCGGCCCGAACAGGCCGCGCTCTACCGCCTGTGCGGCGACCGCAATCCGCTGCACGTGGATGCCGCCGCCGCGCGGTCCGCCGGCTTCGAGCGGCCGATCCTCCACGGCCTGTGCACCTGGGGCATGGCGGCCGCCGCCGTCGTCCGCGAGGCCTGCGCGCGCGAGGCGGCGCGGCTGCGGCATTTCGAGGCCCGCTTCACCGCGCCGGTGGAGCCCGGCCAGACACTGGACATCGATCTGTGGCTGGACGGCGCCGAAGTCTCGCTGCGCGCACGCGTGGGCGACACGGTGGTGCTGGACCACGGACTGGCGCGCATCCAACCGATTTCTTCCGATTCATGAGAGGCAGGTAAACACCATGGGAACCCGGGCCAAGGCCTATATCGTGGGTGCCTACGAGCACCCGACACGCAAGGCGGACGACAAGTCGCTGGCGCAACTGCACGCCGAAGTGGCGCGCGGCGCACTGGCCGATGCCGGCCTGACCAAGGACGACGTCGACGGCTACTTCTGCGACACCGAGGCGCCGGGCCTGGGCCCGCTGTCCATGGTCGACTACCTCGGCCTGAAGGTGCGCTACATGGACAACACCGACACCGGCGGCTCGGCCTACCTGCTGCACGTGGCGCACGCGGCGCAGGCCATCGCCGAGGGCAAGTGCAGCGTGGCGCTGATCACGCTGGCCGGGCGGCCGCGCGCCGCCGGGCTCAACGCCGAACCGGTGGTGGACTACAACATCCCCGACATGCCGTTCGAGCAGCCCTATGGGCCGACAGTGGTCAACACCTACGGCATGTGCGCGATGCGCCACATGCACGACTGGGGCACCACCAGCGAGCAGCTCGCCTGGATCAAGGTCGCGGCCTCACACCATGCGCAGCACAACCCCAACGCCATGCTGCGCAAGGTGGTCACGGTCGAGGACGTGCTGGCCTCGCCCATGATCTCCGACCCGCTGCACCGGCTGGACTGCTGCGTGGTCAGCGACGGCGGCGGCGCCCTGGTGGTGACGAGCCCCGAGATCGCGAAGACGCTCAAGCGCCCCGGCGTGCGCCTGATCGGCTCGGGCGAAGCGGCCAAGCACCAGAGCGGCGGGCGCATCGACCTGAGTTACTCGGCGGCCGCCTGGGCCGGCGAGCAGGCGTTCGCCGAGGCCGGCGTGAAGCCGGCCGACATCAAGTACGCCTCGATCTACGACAGCTTCACGATCACGGCGCTCATGCAGATCGAGGACCTGGGCTTCTGCGCCAAGGGCGAGGGCGGCCGCTTCGTGGCCGACGGCGGCCTGATCTCGGGCGTGGGCCGGCTGCCCTTCAACACCGATGGCGGCGGCCTGTGCAACAACCACCCGGCCAACCGCGGCGGCATCACCAAGGTGATCGAGGCCGTGCGGCAACTGCGCGGCGAGGCGCATCCGGCCGTGCAGGTGAAGGACTGCGACCTGGCGCTGGCCAGCGGCATGGGCGGCTGGATGGGCAGCCGCCACGGCGCCGGCGTGCTGATCATGGAACGGAACGACTGAAATGACGACGACACCCGACACCCCGGCCCAGCGCGCGTTCACCGCCCCCGGCACCAACATCGAGAACCAGGCCTATTTCGACGCCGCGCGCGAAGGCCGCCTGCTGCTCAAGCACTGCGCCGGCTGCGGGCAGTACCACTTCTATCCCCGCGCGATCTGCCCCCACTGCTTCAGCGAGGACACGCACTGGAAGGAGAGCGCGGGCCAGGGCACGATCTACTCGTTCAGCGTGATGCGGCGCGTGCCGCAGCCCTACGCGATCGCCTACGTCGCGCTCGACGAGGGCGTGACGGTGATGACCGGCCTGGTGGACTGCGACTTCGACCAGCTGGCCATCGGCCAGCGCGTGCGGGCCGTGTTCCGGCCGACCGACGGCGAGGCGACGGTGCCGGCCTTCACGCCGGCCTGAGCGAGCGCGGCCCGCGATGTCCACCGCCCGACTCAACGCACTGCCCCGCCGCCGCGAGCGCCATTTCGGCGACCGGCTGGTCTGGTGCTTCGCCGAACGCGCGCCCAGCGTGTGGGCCGGTTTCGAGCGCGCCGCGCAGGCCCACGCGGCACGCACCGCGCTGATGTTCGAAAACCGCCGCTGGAGCTATGCCGAGTTGCTGGACGAGACCGCCCGCCTGTCGGCCGGCCTCGCGCGACTGGGCGTCGCAGCCGGCGACCGCGTGGCGCTGCAGGTGCGCAATCGCGCCGAGTTCGTCACGCTGTTCTATGCCATCCAGCGCCTGGGCGCGGTCGCGGTGCCGATGGACGTGCGCCTGCAGGGCGCCGAGGTCGCCCACGTCGTAGGCAACAGCGGCGCGCGTGTGCTGCTGCACGACGCCGACATGAACGAGCGGGCCGCCGCCGCGCAGCGCGCCCTGCCGGACCTGGTGGCCGTGCCTCTGCCCGAGCCGGGCGGGCAGGTGCTCTTCGCCGGCACCACCTGCGACGAGGCCGCCGCACCGCACGTCGTGGCGGACGAAGAGGCCGTCGCCATGATCCTCTACACCTCGGGCACCACGGGCCTGCCCAAGGGCGCCGCCGTCACGCACCTGAACGTGGCGCATTCGTTCATCCACCACGCGGGCAACCTCGGCCTCACGCCGGACGACCGCGCGGTGGTCGCCGTGCCGCTCTCGCACGTGACCGGTCTGGTGTGCGGCGCGATCGCACCGCTGTGGAGCGGCGGCACGCTGGTGCTGCTGGCGTACTTCAAGGCGCGCGAGTTCCTGCCTGCCGCGGCCGAGGCGGGCATGACCTACACCATCATGGTGCCGGCCATGTACAACCTCTGCCTGCGCGTGGAGGACTTCGACTGGAGCCGCCTGTCCCGCTGGCGGCTGGGCCATTTCGGCGGATCGCCCATGCCCGGCGCCACCATCGAGGCGCTGGCTGCGCGTGTGCCGGGCCTCACGCTGGTCAACGGCTACGGCGCCACCGAGACCTGCTCGCCCGCCGTGATGATTCCCGTGGGCGAAGCCGATGCCGACCTGACCACGGTGGGCCGTCCGCTGGCCTGCGTCGAACTCATGGTGATGGATCCCGACACCGGCACCGAGATGCCCGTGGGTGAATCGGGCGAACTCTGGCTGCGCGGCCCCATGGTGGTGGCCGGCTACTGGAACGATCCGCAGGCCACGGCCAGGAACATCGTCGGCGGCTTCTGGCGCTCCGGCGACATCGGCAGCGTGGACGCCCTGGGCAACGTGCGCGTGCACGATCGCCTCAAGGACCTGATCAACCGCGCCGGCTACAAGATCTACAGCGCCGAAGTCGAGGCCGTGCTGGCCCGTTGCCCCGGTGTGCTGGAGGCCGCCATCGTCGGGCGGCCCGACCCGGTCCTGGGCGAGCGCGTGCACGCCTTCGTCACGGTCGCGCCGGGCATCGCGCAGGATGCGCTGGCCGCGTTCTGCGCTGCGCATCTGGGCGACTACAAGGTGCCCGAGAGCTGGACGCTGATGCACGAGCCGCTGCCCCGCAACGCCACCGGCAAGCTGTCCAAGAAGGACTTGCGCGCCCTGCTCGCCGGCGCCTGAGGCGCCCTACACCGGATCCGTACCGAAATTTCCAAGGAGTCTTCCCATATGAGCATCCGTTTCGACAACCGCGTGGCCATCGTCACCGGCGCAGGCGCCGGCCTGGGGCGCAGCCACGCGTTGCTGCTGGCCGCGCGCGGCGCGAAGGTGGTGGTCAATGACCTGGGCCGCTCACGCACGCCCGGCAACGAAGACGGCTTCGCCGCCGACGAGGTGGTGGCCGAAATCCGCGCCGCCGGCGGCCAGGCCGTGGCCAACCGCGATTCGATCGCCGACTTCGAGGGCGCCCAGCGGCTCGTCGAGCAGGCCGTGGCCGAGTTCGGCGGCCTGGACATCCTCGTCAACAACGCAGGCTCGCTGCGCGACAAGACCTTCGGCAAGATGGAGATGGCCGACTGGGACTTCGTGCTGAAGGTGCATCTCTCGGGCACGGCCTACTGCACGCGCGCCGCCTGGCCGGTGATGCAGAAAGCGGGCTACGGGCGCGTGGTGTTCACCACCTCCAACGCCGGCCTGTTCGGCTCGTTCGGCCAGTCCAACTACGCCGCCGGCAAGATGGGCATGGTCGGTCTGATGAACACGCTCAAGCAGGAGGGCGGCAAGTACAACATCGGCGTCAACACGGTGGCGCCCGTGGCCGCGACGAACATGACCGAGGGCATCCTGCCGGCAGACATCGTGCCGCACTTCCGCCCCGAGCACGTGTCGGCGGCGGTGGCGCTGCTGTGCAGCGAATCGTTCACCCAGTCGGGCGTGATCTGCTCGGCCGCCGCCGGGCACTATGCCCTGGTGCAGGTGTGCAGCACCTTCGGCCTGCAACTCGATCCGGCGGCCATCGCCGAGCCCGAAGCGTTGCTGGAGCGCTGGGACGAAATCGCCGACGCCTCGCGCCTGCGCACCTACCCCAACGCAGCGGCCGAGACGGGCGCCATTCTCGAAGCCATCCAGGCGCTGCGCGCATGAGCGGCGCGGGCGAGTTCGACGGCCAGGTCTGCGCGGTCACGGGCGGCGCCGCCGGCATTGGCGAGGCCATGTGCCGCGCCTTCGCGGGCGCGGGCGCGCGCGTGGCCGTGCTGGACATCGACCTCGAGCGCGCGCAGTCGCTGGCAGCCGCCCTGCCGCACGCCCACGCCTTCGGCTGCGACGTGGCCGACACGCATTCGGTCGGGACCGCCTTCGCCGGCGTGCTCGCCCACATGGGGCGCATCGACGTGCTGGTGAACAACGCCGGCATCATCGGCGGCGACGAGTACCGCCGCAACCTCGACCGCCGCGTCGCGCAGATGCAGCAGCTGCAGGCCACGGGCAGCATCTCGCAGCCGCTCAATGCCACGGCGGAGCTGACCGACGCGCAATGGCGCGCCATGCTCTCCACCCATCTGGACGGCACCTTCCACTGCACGCGCGCGGTGCTGCCCGGAATGCAGGCGCGGCGCTCGGGCGCCATCGTCAACATGAGCTCGGTGGTGGGTCTGGACGGCGGCGGCGGCGTGCCCCACTACGCCGCCGCCAAGGCCGGGATCATCGGCTTCACGCGGGCCGTGGCGCAGGAGGTGGCACCGCTGGGCATCCGCGTCAACGCCGTGGCGCCCGGGTTCATCGACACCGCCATGCGTTCGCAGCTGCCGCCCGAGATCGCCGCGGGCCACGTGCGGGCCACGCCGCTGGGCCGCCTGGGCACGGCGGCCGAGATTGCCGAGGCCGTGCTGTTCCTCGCGGGCCCGCGCGCCTCGTTCATCTGCGGCCAGGTGCTCAGCGCCAACGGCGGCTACCTGTCGCGCTGATCCGCGGGCGGCGGCGCGAGGCCGCGCCGCTCAGTGCAGCACGCGCGGCAGGCGCAGGAACCCCTGGATGAGACGGTCGAATTCGTCGGGTGCTTCCAGGTTGTGCAGATGGCCGATGCCCGCGAGTTCGAAGAACGTGCTGCCCGCGATGGCGCCGGCCATGGCGCGCACCTCGGCCGGCGGCGCGACGCGGTCGAACTCGCCGGCCACCAGCAGCGTGGGCACGCTCACGTGCGCCAGCAGCGAGCGGCGGTCGAAGCCGCTCATGGCGTCGTGCGCGCGGCGGTACGTGGAAGCGTGCACGCCGGCCAGGCAATGCTCGGCCAGCCGCACGCCTTCGGGCAGCGAGCCGGGCCCGATCCAGCGCGGCACGACCTGCCGGGCCGCATCGGCCATGTCGGCGCCGGCCTCCAGCAGGCCCAGCGGCTCGCCCATCAGCCGCGCGGCCTCGGGCGCGCAGGCCGGTGTGGTGCCACTGAGCACCAGCCGGTCGATCAGTTCGGGCCGCCGCGCCAGCACCTCCAGCGCCACCATGCCGCCCAGGCCCTGCCCCACCACCATCACGGTGCCGCAGCGCAGCGCGTCGATGAGGGCGATGCAGCTGTCGGCCAGCGCCTTGAGGGTGTAGGGCTCCGTGGGCACGCTGCGGCCGTAGCCGGGCATGTCCCAGGCGACGGCGCGCCAGCCGGTGGCCGCCAGGGTTTCGACTTGCGGCGCGAACGCGAGATGGCCGCCGGCCAGGCCGTGCAGCAGCAGGACGGTCGGCCCGCTGCCGAGCGCGGTGAACAGGGGGGGGAGTGGGCATGCAGTGGGTGGGCCGGACGGAATCCGGCCGGCGGCTTATTATCGAACGCTTGTCCCGTGCAGCCGATCGCCCTTCCGTGATGCCCCTTCCCGCCCAGGCCCTGCCTCCCGATTTCTCCGAGCGCGAGTTCCGCCAGGCCCTGGGCATGTTCGCCACCGGGGTCACCATCGTCACGGCGCGCACCGCGCAGGGCGCGCTGGTGGGGCTCACGGCCAACTCGTTCAACTCGGTCTCGCTGCATCCGCCGCTGGTGCTCTGGAGCCTGGCGCGAGCGGCCGCGTCGCTGCCGGTGCTGGCAGCCGGCTCGCACTACGCCGTCAACATCCTGGCCGCCGACCAGATGGCGCTGGCCGAGCGCTTCGCCAGCAAGACGGTGGTGGACCGTTTCGACGGCGTGCCGTTCGCCGAAGGCAGCGGCGGCGCGCCGCTGCTGGCGGGTGCCGCGGCGTCGTTCGAATGCTTCAACCGCAGCCGCTACGAGGAAGGCGACCACGTGATCTTCGTGGGCGAGGTGGAGCGCTGCACGCACCGGCCCGGCGCCTCGCCCCTGCTCTATCACGGCGGGCGGTTCTACACCGAGCATCCGCTCTGAGCCCCGCGCCCGGCAGCCGCGCACAAAAGAATCAAGAGACGGGAGGAAGCCCCGATGACCGAACGCAAGGACCACCTGGACACGCTGGCCGTGTGCCTGCTGCTGGCGTGTTGCCTGTTCTGGGGTTTCCAGCAGATCCTCATCAAGTCGACCGTGGCCGAGGTGCCGCCGCTGTGGCAGGCCTCGCTGCGCATGTGGGGCGCCACGCTGCTGCTGATGGGCTGGTGCGCGTTGCGCGGCGTACCGCTGTTCGGGCGCGATGGCACCCTGCCCGGCGGGCTGCTGGTGGGCACGCTGTTCGCCGTCGAGTTCTGCTGCATCTACCTCGGGCTGCTCGACACCACGGCCTCGCGCCTCACGGTGTTCCTCTACACCTCGCCCTTCGTGGTGGCATTGCTGCTGCCGCGCTTCGTGCCCAGCGAGCGGCTCACGCGGCTGCAATGGACGGGCCTGCTGATCGCGTTCGCCGCCGTGGCCGTGGCATTCAGCGAAGGCTTCTCGCACTCGTCGCCACGCCAGCTGCGCGGCGACGCCCTGGCGCTGGCGGCGGGCGTGGCCTGGGGCCTGACCACGCTGGCCATCCGCACCACGCGCGTGGCCACGGCCAGCCCCGAGAAGACGCTGTTCTACCAACTGGCCGTGACCGCGCTGGTGGCGCCACTGCTGTCGCTGGCGCTGGGCGAGCGCTGGTCGCTGCATCTGTCGGCGCGGGCCTGGACCTCGCTCGGGCTGCAGGCCGGCGTCGGCGCCTTCGCCTCGTACCTGGCCTGGATGTGGATGCTGCGCCACTACCCGGCCACGAAGATGTCGTCCTTCGTCTTCCTCACGCCCATGTTCGCGCTGGGCTTCGGCGTGATGCTGCTGGGCGAGCCGCTGACGCTGGGCCTGGTGCTGGCGCTGGCGGCCGTGGCCACGGGCATCGTCCTGGTGAGCCGCGGACGGCGCACGCCGGCCGGCTGAAGCCCGCAAGGCAGGCGTGTCTCGGCGTCGCGTCCGACGCACAAGGCACCGACGCCGACCGACACTGCTGCCCATGCCCATCCCGTTGCTCACGCACGCCGTTGGCCTGGCCGTCGCCCTGGCCGTTCCCCTGTCCGCCGCAGCCAGCGAGCCCGACCCCCTCGAGGCCGAGCGCTGGAAGACGCGCCCCGTCGTGGTGGTGGTGCCTCAGGACAACGATCCCCTGCTGCTCAGGGTCCGCGCGACGCTCGCCGGCACCGCGGGCCGTGAAGCCTTCCGTGAGCGCGACATGGCGCTCTACACCGTGGTCGATGGCCGCGGCAGCCGCAACGGACAGGCCCTGAGCGCCGCGCAGACGCAGGCCCTGCTGGGCGCGCTGGCGCTCGACGCGCGCGGGCCCGCCGCCCTGGTGCTCGTCGGCCTGGACGGCGGTGTGAAGATGCGTGAAGGCCCGGACGTGGATCTCACGACAGTGTTCGCCGAAATCGACCGCATGCCGATGCGCCGGCAGCGTTGAGGGGCTGCATCGTCGCCGACGCCAGCGGTGCGCGGCGAACGGCCTGGGGCCGATTCACACCGCGCCGGCCGCGCGCAGCGCCGCGATGGCGTCGTCCTTCAGGCCCAGCTCCCTGAGCACCTCCTGCGTGTGCTCGCCCAGCGCGGGTGGCGCGCGGCGCGTGACCACCGGCGTGCCGGACAGGCGCATGGGACTGGCCACGGTGCGGATGGCGGAGATGCCGTCACCCGCGTCGCGCGGCTGAGACAGCGCCAGGCCCCGCGCCTTCACCTGCGCGTCGTCGAAGGCCTGGCCGATGTCGTTGATGGGCCCGCACGGCACGGCCTTGTCCTCGAGCAGCGCGATCCAGTCGGCCGTGGTGCGCGTGCGCGTGACGGCCTCCATGGCCGGGATCAGGTCGCCGCGGTGCTTCACGCGCAGCGTGTTGGTGGCATAGCGCGCGTCCTGCGCCCATTGCGGCTGGCCGGCGGCCTCGCAGAAGCGGCGGAACTGGCCGTCGTTGCCAATGGCCAGCAGCATGGCGCCGTCCTGCGTGGGAAAGTCCTGGTACGGCGCGAGGCTGGGGTGGCTGTTGCCCTGGCGCGCCGGCACCTGACCGGAGTTGAGGAAACCGGTGGCCTGGTTGGCGAGGATGGCCATGCCCACATCGAGCAACGCCATGTCGATGTGCTGCCCCCGCCCCGTGCGGTGGCGCGCCTCCAGGGCCGCCAGGATGGCGCTGGTGGCGTAGCAGCCGGTGAACAGGTCGGTGAGCGCCACACCCACGCGCAGCGGGCCGCCGCCGGCATCGCCATCGGCGCGGCCGGTGATGCTCATCATGCCGCTCATGGCCTGGATCATCAGGTCGTAGCCCGCGCGCGGCGCATACGGCCCGTCCTGCCCGAAGCCGGTGACCGAGCAGTAGACGAGGCGCGGGTTCAGCGCCGAGAGCGTCGCCCAGTCCAGTCCGTACTTCGCCAGGCCGCCGACCTTGAAGTTCTCCACCAGCACGTCGCTCTGCGCGGCCAGCTGGCGGATCAGCGCCTGTCCCTCGGGCCGGGCCATGTCCACCGTCACCGAGCGCTTGTTGCGGTTGCAGGCGGTGAAGTAGCTGGCCTGCGCGGTATCGCGGCCCTCGTCGTCCTTGAGGAACGGCGGGCCCCAATGGCGCGTGTCGTCGCCCTCGCCGGGCTTTTCGATCTTGATGACGTCGGCGCCCAGGTCGGCCAGCATCTGCGTGCACCACGGTCCCGCGAGCACGCGCGAGAGGTCGAGGACCTTGATGTGGCCGAGCGCTGGGGTCGGAGCGGCTTCAGTGCTCATGTGCAATCCGGCACGTCTCAGAACGCCGCAAGGCCGGTCTGCGCGCGACCGAGGATGAGCGCGTGGATGTCGTGCGTGCCTTCGTAGGTGTTGACCACTTCCAGGTTCACCAGGTGGCGCGCCACGCCGAACTCGTCGCTGATGCCGTTGCCGCCCAGCATGTCGCGGGCCAGGCGCGCGATGTCCAGCGCCTTGCCGCAGTTGTTGCGCTTGATGAGCGAGGTGCCCTCGACCGAGGCGATGCCTTCGTCCTTCATGCGGCCGAAACGCAGCGCGGCCTGCAGGCCCAGCGCGATCTCGGTCTGCATGTCGGCCAGCTTCTTCTGGATGAGCTGGTTGGCCGCCAGCGGGCGGCCGAACTGCTTGCGGTCCAGCGTGTACTGGCGCGCGGTGTGCCAGCAGAACTCGGCAGCGCCCATCGCGCCCCAGGCGATGCCGTAGCGCGCGCTGTTCAGGCAGGTGAACGGGCCCTTGAGGCCCTGCACTTCGGGGAAGGCGTTCTCTTCCGGCACGAACACGTTGTCCATCACGATCTCGCCGGTGATCGAGGCGCGCAGGCCGACCTTGCCGTGGATGGCGGGCGCCGAAAGGCCCTTCATGCCCTTCTCGAGCACGAAGCCGCGAATGGGGCCGACGGCGCCGCCTTCGCTCACTTCCTTGGCCCAGACGACGAACACGTCGGCGATCGGGCTGTTGGTGATCCACATCTTGCTGCCCTTGAGCTCGTAGCCGCCGGCCACCTTCTTCGCGCGCGTGGCCATGCTGCCGGGGTCCGAACCGTGGTCGGGCTCGGTCAGGCCGAAGCAGCCGATCCACTCGCCGCTGGCGAGCCTGGGCAGGTATTTCTGCTTCTGCGCTTCGGAGCCGAATTCGTGGATGGGCACCATCACCAGCGACGACTGCACGCTGGCCATCGAGCGGTAGCCCGAATCGACGCGCTCCACCTCGCGTGCGATCAGGCCGTAGGCGACGTAGTTCAGACCGGGGCCGCCGTACTGCTCGGGGATGGTCGGACCCAGCAGGCCCAGCTCGCCCATCTCGCGGAAGATGGCGACGTCGGTCGTCTCGTGGCGGAACTGCGCCTGCACGCGCGGCATGAGCTTGTCCTGGCAGTAGGCGGCGGCGGCGTCGCGGATGGCGCGCTCGTCGTCGGTGAGCTGCTGCTCGATCAGGAAGGGGTCGTCCCATTGGAAGCGGGCGTGGGCCATGGTGTCTCGTCTCTCTGGCGGTGGTGAAGATGGACCGGCGATCCGGGCGCAAGGACTTCATCCTAGCGGCGCCACCCCCGGGTGTGCAAACGCTGGTTGGGAACCCAGATATGCGTTCTGCGCATGTCTTGTATCCTTATTCCCACTTGGAGCGGCCCATGCCGCCCGTGCCCACAACACACGACCAACGCATATCCAGCCATGCGCCGCCGCATCCCGCCCCTCGACACCCTGCTGTGCTTCGACGCCGCCGCGCGCCACGAAAGCTACACGCGCGCGGCGCAGGAACTGGCGCTCACGCAAAGCGCGGTTTCGCGCCGCATCGCGGCGCTCGAATCCTTCCTGGGCGTGGCCCTGTTCCGCCGCACACGCCACGGCGTGGCGCTCACGCCGGCAGGCGCAGCCTATGCACGCCAGATGGCCCTGCGGCTGGCCGCGATGGAACGCGACACCCTCGACGCGATGGCCCGCACGGGTGAAGGCGGCGGCGCCGTCAGCCTGGCCGCCGTGCCCACCTTCGCCACGCGCTGGCTGTTGCCACGCCTGCCCGCCTTCCAGGCCCTGCACGCCGACGTGCAGATCCACATCGAGACGCGCACCCGCCCGTTCATGTTCTCCGACACCGAGTTCGACGCCGCGCTCTACGCCGGCACACCCGCGCAGGTGGCCGCCTGGGCTGGAACGCGCGCGCAGTTGCTGATGCACGAGGACGTGGCGCCCGTCTGCAGCCCGGTCCTGCTGCCGGGCGGCAAACCGGTCGCGCCGGCGTCCATTGCGCGCCTGCCACTCTTGCAGCAGAGCACCCGGCCCGACATGTGGGCCGCGTGGTTCGACGCACAGCGCGTGCAGGCGCCGATGGCGCGCTCGGGGCCGCGCTACGAACTGTTCTCGATGACCGCCGTCGCCGCCGCGCAGGGCATGGGCGTGGCGCTGGTGCCGCTCTTGCTGGTGCAGGACGAACTGGCGCGCGGCGATCTCGTGCTGGCCTGCCGCCGCGTGCTGCACGCCGAGCGTGGCTATTACCTCGTCACGCCCGACACACCGCCGCGCCCCGCGCTGGCGGCATTTGGCGAGTGGCTGGCCGTGCAGGCTGGCGCCGCAGGTTGAGGCTGCAGCAGCGCGCCGCTCAGGCCTGCGGTTGCTCGGCCAGGCTGGTGATGGCGTAGCCCTTCTCGGCGATCTGCGTTTCGGGCCGCTCGATGCCGAACTGTTCCCAGCGCCTCGCATGGTCGGCCAGTTCGACGCTGGTGCCGCTGGACTGCCAGTCGGTGTTGATCACCTCTTCCGGAATCTTGCGGCCTTCGGGAACGGCCAGATAACTGACACGGCCTTCGGCTTCGGGGCGGCGGTAGAGGTCGACACGCATGCGGGCTCCTGATTCTGGCTTGAAACTCCCGTTATCCCGCAGGCCCACGCGCTGCGATGTAGGACAAGTCCGACCGCTTCGCGCAACCGGACGTGACGTCCGAAGCGCTTCAACGGGTGGCAGGACTGCAGGCAGCGCTGCCGCAGCCGGTGATCGGCGCGGCCGGCAGGGCCCCGGCGCGGCCGATGCGGCCGGTTTCCAGGTCGAACCCGACGCTGCGCAGGTGCAGTGCCAGCCCGGCATCCATCGACTGCGCGTGTTGCACGAACCACGGCGCCAGCTCGCCCGCCATCTGGCGGATCACGTCCAGCCGGCCGGCCGCGCCCTGCTGCGCGCCTTCGCGCATCACCGACAGCACGACGCGGTGCTGCGTGGTGTGGCAGTTGGCGGCCGAGAAGCCGGTGGCGCGCATCCATTCGTCCTCGCGGCCGAAGTGTTCTTCGGTGTGGGCGATCAGCACGTCCCAAGCGTGCACGAGGATATCGTCCGTCGCGGCATCCACCTGCGCCAGCAGTTCGACGAATTCCTCATGGGTGTCGTCCATCGCCGGCACGTCGAGTACCAGCGCGTCGGACCATTCGAGCAGGGCCATGTGAGCCTCCTTCATGACGGAAAGGAACGAGGCTATTCAGAACGCGGGCAAAGGGTTTTGACGAGACTCAGCAAATGGCGTCGTTGGCTGGCGGCGGTGATCTTCGTTTACCTGGCGCAGGGTTCGCGTTCATGCGCGGCGATGGCCGGGACGTCGGGAAGATGACTTCATCCCTGATCCGCTGCACACCATGATCTCCCCCTTCTCACCTCTGCAGACCGATGGCCTTTCGCGCCAGAACTCGTTCGACGAGCGCGTGCACACACTGGACGAGAGGGCCGACCCACCTGCGCAGACCGCCCCATCCATGGGAGAGCACTTCGCCCCCCTCCAGAGCCAGACGCCAGACCGCATCACACTCAACGAGATGCTCCAGGTCGTCAACGCCCTGAGCCAAGGGGCGGATTGGCGTCGTGACGAGGCAGTCGCCAAAATTGAGATCATCGCGCGCCGATGCGCCACGCTGCCCGATGTCGTGCAGAACTGTCAGACGTTCATGCGCGATCGTCAGCATGTCCAGCTGGACTTGATCCGTCAGGCATTGACCTCAGCGCAAATGGACACCGCATCCACGGCCCGCGGAAATCCCGAAGACTTCGAGACGCCGCAGAAGCAAGGGACCTCATGTGCGCAGTTCACGGCTTTGGCGGGGAGTTCATCGACGGTGTCGAAGCGGGTACCGGACATCGACCCGAAACTGCACAAAACCTACGCCAAACTCTCCCACGAGAAATTGAGCGAGACGATTCGCGGCATGGTTGACCAGCTGACGTGGTACGCGACCGCACCAGCGGCTGTCACCGCGCTCAAGGACAAGGTCTCAGCCGAATCCGCTCTGGCCGGCTTGTGCGATCGCTATATCGCCCGCAGGGACAAACGGAGCTTCGAGGATGTCTGCGATCGACTGGAGATGGGCACCGAAAACGCATCGCAGGATCCACCCCGGAAAAAGGCCCGGCGCCACGGGCCGTCCAGCACTTCCACGGGTTCTTCCGAGACACCAACTTCCAGCTCGTCGGCGCCTTCAAGCATGAACAGGGACTTCTTTACGAACATCTGGCACAGCATGAGCGGCACACCACTGTCGATCGGCGACATCGAAAAGTTGTGCCAATCCTTCATCAAGAACCCCGACGCATCGCCTGAGAGTCTGGCGACCCGGCTCAAGCTCCCTGCAGGCAAGACGAAGCGGGCTGCCGAGGTCATCGGATGCTCCTGTGGTGTCGCGCTGCCAGGCCCCGCCATGAATCGATTCCTGCAGCACTGCCTGACGCACGATGTCGACACGGACGCCCTGATCCGTGACTTCGTCGACATCACCGGCCATCGCGGCCTCTTCAATCCTGGCGCCATCAAGGAAGTCGGCGCAGCCATCGACCGCTTCAAGAAGAACCATCAGGCGCCACAACCTGGCTGCGTGCCAGGTCAATGCACGGCAAGAGACCTGGTGCCTTACATCGACCCGTCGTGCAGGCACGCGGGCGCCGCTTTCGCAATGGTGTACGGAGGGGCGTACTTCGAACCCCTGGCCAAGGCAGACGACGACTACCGGGAGTACCGCATGAGCTTGCCGGAACACCAGCGTTTCGAGCACCTCTGTCAAGCAAAGAATCTGCCGGAGCCTGCAGCGCCAACCGGTGGGGCGTTCGAAGAGCAGGTCCGTGCGGCAATGCGCCTTCCACTGAGCCAGGCAACAGTGGCCCGCTGTTGCGAACTTCTGAACAAGAATCCCAACCTTTCCCCGTTGGCACTGGGCCGCGACGCCCAGATATCGACAAGCGCGGCGGGCAGTGTCAAGAAAGCTGCGGGTCAGCTCTGCGCCTCGGGCTGTAAGTCTGATGTCGTCCACGAACTCCTGAAGTCCCGATTCCTGGGGCCGCAAACGCGCGCCGGGCTGATCTCCCGTCTGACACGGCTCAGCAATATCACCTACAACAGCGATGCCCTCGAAGAACTCTGCGAAACCGCGGTCCGTTTCAGAGCCAGCTCACCCGGCATCATCGACACGCCATTCGCCCTGGAGGATCTGGTTCCCCACATCGACGAAACGAAGCCCTGCGCAGGAGCCGTGTTCGCCATGTTGACCCAGGATGAGAGCTACTTCGTCCCGCTGGCGACAGCCAATGCCGAGTTCAGGACGCGCCGCGGCCTTCCCGGCGACGTGGGGCCGGCCCGAGAGCGTTGATTCAGCCGGGAACGTCGACCTGCCCCGCCGTCCGTTCACCCGCCAGCCTCACATACCACCCGAGGCATGCCGGGTTGGCCATGGCGTCGCGGTTGACCACCTTCTCCAGCGGCTGGCCCAGCAGCAGCTTCTTGATCGGCAGTTCCTGCTTCTTGCCCGAAAGCGTGCGAGGGATCTCGGGCACCTGGTAGATGGCATCGGGCACGAAGCGCGGTGACAGCGCGGTGCGGATGGCGGCGTTGAGACGCGCGCGCAGCGCATCGTCGAGCGTGTGCCCCTCGCGCAGCACGACGAACAGCGGCATCCAGCTCTCGCGGCCCAGGTATTCGAGATCGACCACCATGCTGTCGAGCACCTCGGGCAGCGCCTCGACCGCGCTGTAGAGCTCGCTCGTGCCCATGCGCAGGCCGTGGCGGTTGATGGTGGCGTCGCTGCGGCCA
>VFQN01000526.1_pt1 | contig 70688 bp, 50 predicted proteins | sample 3512371 | NCBI WGS metagenome assembly VFQN01 (sample SAMN10412370, study PRJNA504923) | tailings metagenome | isolation source: Replicate 2 from Balatoc abandoned mine | place: Philippines: Itogon, Benguet | collected 2017-08-28 | reverse complement strand
GTTCCTGTTCTGGGAGATGCGGGAGAACTGGCGGCTGTACCGGGCGAACCGGCCGAAGGCGCTGCGCCCGGTCCACGTCGGGCCGCACGGGGAGACGGTGCACGGGCTGCTCCACTGGGGCATCCACTCGGGCACGGTGCCGCGGCTGTACGCCCGCCTCCGGGCCGCCGAGCGCGAGGCGGCGCGGACCGACGTCTGGCAGGAGGTGCGGCAGCACCGGGCGGCGCTGCGCGAGGTGGAGGAGGCCGTCCGCCGGTTCGTCACCCGCGACTTCCTGGCGGTGCTGAACAACCCGCAGTCGGGGTGGACCGGCCCGGGGCTGGCGGTCGGCGAGGTGAACCTGGGCACGAACCGCATCCGCGTCGAGGTCGTGCCGGACCGCGGCGCCCCGGCGTGGCTGGTGTGGGAAGACCGGTCCGGGTGGCTGGTGGCGGGGTGGGCGAACCCGGGGTTCCTGGGGGCGCTGCCGGACGAGCAGGCGGGGGCGCTGGCGAACGCGCTGGCGTACCTGTTCAAGCGGGCGGGGGTGGACGCGGTGCGCGAGCAGGTGCGGGCGGTCCTACCGGCCGACGTGCACTTCGACGTGGGGCCGGCGGGGCTGCTCGTGTGGTACGGGGGGCGGGAGGAGCCGCCGGTGGTGTACGACCTGGGCGACCCGTCGGCCGAACTCCGCCCGCTGACCCGCCGCCGCCGCCCCGCGCCGGGGCCGCACCTGAAGGCCGAGCGGGTGCTGTTCTCGCGGCTGCCGCTGACGTGGTCGCAGTGGACCGGGGTGTGGCCGGCGACGCCGGGCGGTGCGACGACCGACCGCGACCTGGTGCTGCTGCCGCCGCGGGCGAAGGCGCCGGCGTCACACGCCCGCTCGCTGAACGGGGCGCCGAAGCCGGACGGCGAGAACGGCACTCCCGAGGCGCAGCCGACACAGGGCGAGGAGCCGGAACTCCCGTAGGTCGGGCCGAGTCTTCGAGGCCCGACGCGGGGTGCGAATGGCGCCCGACGATAAACGAAGAACGCGAACCCACAAGGGTTCGCGTTCTATGCACCGGTGATCGGCGCCCACAGTTTCGTGTCAGGTCTCGGAAACTCGACCCGACCTACGGAAGATCCGAGCCCCGGGCTTAGTACCGGCCGCCGCCGCCGCCGCCGTACCCGCCGCGGCCGCCGCCGCCGCCGTACCCGCCGCCGCCACCGCCGCCGTACCCGCCGCGGCCGCCGCCGCCGCCGCCGTACCCGCCGCGGCCGCCACCACCGCCGCCACCGCCGCGGTCCTCGCGGGGCTTGGCCTCGTTCACCGTCAGGGTGCGGCCTTGGAAGTCGGCGCCGTTGGTCCCGGCGATCGCCTCGTCACCGCCGCTCGACATTTCGACGAACCCGAACCCCCGGCTGCGGCCGGTCTCGCGGTCGGTCACGATCTGGGCGCTGGCGACCTCGCCGAACTGCCCGAACAGCTGGACCAGGTCGTCCTGCGTGGTCCCGAAGGAGAGATTCCCCACGTACAACTTCTTCACGAGTCACCTTCTGCGACCGGCTGCCCGGCCGCGGCTACGAGATGCGGCCCCCGCGCCGACGGTCGGCCGGGGGCGGACGCGCGAACGCGGTGCGGGGAACGGCCCCGCGCCGGGCGGCAACATCGGTCGGTCGATCTCGGGGGGCGGCTTCGGGAGGTGCTCTCGGAGCTACGCGACCAAGACGGGCCAGAGGGACGCTGCGGGTTCGTCGTCGCGGACGGGCCGCCGGCCCGCCGCACGAACACTATACCCGAGTGCGTTAGTAAATCGAGACGAATCCGGAAAACTGCGCGAAAAGGGGCGGCTGCCCGGGCGAGAGGGGCTAGCCGCGGATGCGGAACGTGATGCGGCCCTTGGTCAAATCGTACGGCGAGATCTCGACTTTCACCCGGTCGCCGGGGATGATGCGGATGTAGTGCTTGCGCATCTTCCCGCCGATGTGGGCGGTGATCTCGCCGCCGATGTCCAACTCGACGCGGAACGTGGTGTTCGGCAGCGCCTGCTTGACGCGGCCCTCCACTTCGATCGCCTCCTCCTTGACCTTTTGCGACATACGGACCTCCGAGGGGAAAGAAATTACCCGGCGGGCGGCCTTCCGCACCGGCGGGTATTAGAGCATTCTAGCCCGCCCGTCGCGGAAATGCGACAGGAATCGGCCCGACCGGCTGCCCGGATCGGGCCGGTTACGCCGGCGTGTCCGGCGGGCGGTTCGCGCCGGGCACCCAGAGCACGTCGGCGGTGCCGTCGGCGTTGGCGGCGCGGGCGAGGACGAAGAGCAGGTCGGACAGGCGGTTCAGGTAGATCGGCGCCTGCGGGTTTACCGGTTCGGCGTGCGCCAGCGCCACCACGGCCCGCTCGGCCCGGCGGCAGACCGTGCGCGCCAGGTGCAGCCAGGCCGCCGCGGCGCTGCCGCCGGGGAGGATGAAGCTCCGGAGGGGTTCCAGGCGCTCGTTCACGCGGTCGATGGCGCGCTCCAGCCGCTCCGCCTGCGCCGCCGTCACCCGCAGGCCGTCGCCGGTCGGCACGCACAGGTCGGCGCCCACGTCGAACAGGTCGTTCTGGACCGACCGCAACAGGGCGGCGTCCGCCGGGGCGTGGAGGACGGCGAGGCCGAGGACGGCGTTCAACTCGTCCACCTCGCCGCAGGCGGCGACGCGCGGGTGGTCCTTCGCCACCCGCGTGCCGTCGCCCAGGCCGGTCTCGCCGCCGTCCCCGGACTTCGTGTAGATGCGCGACAGGTAGACCACGGCGGACCCCCGAAACGGGCGAAGCCCGGGGGCGCCCCCGGGCTTCCGTGCGACTCATCATAGTCGCGTCGCCGGTCAGCCGACCTCGACGCCGCCGAGGAAGCTCGATTCGTACGCGTCGAACTCGCTGTACAGGCGGAAGTCCGGGGCGGCGAAGGTGCGCACCTGCGACCCGTTCGTCTGCCCGCCGACGACGACGAGCGGCGTGCCGTCGTTGGCCACGCGGTAGGCCACGTCGGCGCCGGCCGCGCCGCCGGTCAGGGCGAAGAAGCTCGCCAGCTCGGCGCCGCGCGAGTCGAACACTTTCACGTGCGGGCCGCCGCCGACCCCGGCGCCGGTGATGATGTCCGCCAACCCGTCGCCGTTCACGTCGCCGGCCGCCACGCTCACCCCGCCGCCGAAGGTCGCCCCGTAGGCGAAGAAGCTCCGCAGGAGCGGCTGCCCGCCGAGGCCGTTGAACACCTTCACGTGCGACCCGCCGCCCGACGCCGCCGCGGTGACGATGTCGGCCCGGCCGTCGCCGTCCACGTCGCCGGCGGCCACGTTCACCCCGCCGCGGAAGCTCGGGTCGAACGCGAAGAAGCTCGCCAGCTCGGTCGGCCGGCCCTGGGACAGGGTCGCGCCGCTGAACACCTTCACGTGCGCCCCGCCGCCCGGGCCGGTGCCGGTCACGACGTCCGCCTTGCCGTCGCCGTCCACGTCGGACACCGTCACCGTCACCCCGCCGCGGAAGGCCGGGTCGTAGGCGAAGAAGCTCGCCAGCACGGCCGCCGGCGCGATCGCCCCGTCCGGCCCGACCAGCCCGAGCATCGTGCCGTCGATCACCTTGACGTGCGGGCCGCCGCCGAACCCCGGCGTCACGACGACGTCCGGCACGCCGTCGCCGTTCACGTCGCCGATGCCGACGTTCACCCCGCCGCGGAAGTTCGGGTCGTAGGCGGCGAACGTGCTCGTGAAGTCGCCCGTCGTCAGGCTGTTCACCCGCACGATGGGGCCGCCGCCGGGGCCGGACCCGACCGCCACCACGTCGAACAGCGGCTGCCCGGCCGGCACCGCCCGGACCGTCACCGTCACCGTGCCCGTCGCCGGCGAGCCGGTCCCGTCGGCGATCGTGTAGCTGAAGGTGTCCGTGCCGGTGAACCCGGGCGCCGGGGTGTACAGGATGCCGGCGCCGCCGGGGGCGAGTGCCGCCGTCCCGTTCGCCGGGCGGCCGACCGCCACCACCGTCAGGATCTCGCTCCCGTCCGGGTCCGGGGTGTCGTTCGCCAGCACCGCGATCACCGTCGGGCCGGCGTCCTTCGGCACGACCGCCGTGTCCGGGTTGGCGACCGGCGAGTCGTTCTGCGCCCGCACCACGATCACGAACGACTGCGTGCCGGCCGACGTGTCGGCCCCGCCGTTGGCCGTGCCGCCGCTGTCGCGGACCCGCACCTGCACCGTCGCCGTGCCGAACGCGTCCGGCGCCGCGGCGTACGTCAGCGTGCCGTCCGGCGCGATCGCCGGCGGGGTCGTGAACGTCAGCTTCCCGGTCGTGTTGAGCACGGTCACGTCGTAGGCCGCGGTCTGCCCGGCCGTCCCCTCGTTCGCCCCGGGGTTGAACTGCGCGAACCCGGGTACCGCCTGCGGGCCGGCGTCCTCGTCCGAGGTCGGCGGGTTGCCGGGCAGCGCGAACGACGGGGCGTCGTTCACCGGGGTGACCACGATCTGGAACGTCTGGCTCGACGCGTTCACGTTCGGGCCGCCGTTGACGCCGCTGTCCGTCAGGGTGACGCGGACGGTCGCGGTGCCGTAGGCGTTCGGCGCCGGGGTGAAGGTCAGCCGGCCGGTGTTGCCGACCAGTTGCACCTGCGGGAGTTGACTGAACCCCATCGTCGGGTCGGCCGACTCCACCGTGACCGTGAACCCGACCAGTGCCTCGGTCTCGGCGAACGCCCCGGTGCCACCGGCGGCCGCGTTCGTGACCACGACCGTCGCCGGGAACGGCCCCGAGTCCTCCAGGACCGTCACCGTCGGGTCGAGCGTGAACGTCGGTGCGTCGTTCACCGGGGAGATGGTGAGCGTGACCGTCGCGGTGGACGAGAACCCGAGCGGGTCGGTCACGGTGTAGGTGAACGAGTCGGTCCCGAAGGCGTCGGCGAATGGGGTGTAGGTGAACGACCCGTCTTCGGCGAGGACGAGCGTCCCCTTCGTCGGCGCGACCACCGGCGTGGTGCTTACCCTCAGCGTCGCGGTCGCGTCGTTGGCGTCGGTGTCGTTGGCCAGCACGCCGTCGGCGACGGCGACCGTGTATGTCCCGCCGTCCTCGTTGATGAGTGGGGCGCCCAAGCGTGGGTAGGCGTCGGCGACGGCGACCGGCGCGGCGTTCACCGTCACCACCGTCGCGTCCGTGACCGCCGCCGTCATCGGGTTGCCGGCGACGTCGGTGATCGCCGGGCCGACGCGGAGCCGGAGCGAGCCTGACGCGGTCGGCGTCACCACGACGGTGAACGTCGTCGAATTCACCTGCGTGACGGCGCCGATCGTAACCGGGGCGCCCGAACTGGGCGCGTCGGCGTTGCCGAAGTCGGCGGCCGTCACCGTGCCCACGGCCACGTCTTCGGAGAACGTCACCGTGTAGGTGATCGCCGTGCCCGGCGTCACGAGGCTCGTCGGCTTGTCGTTCGTGATCGTGTCGACGTCCGGCGGCGTGCCGTCCACCGTCAGCGTGTCGTTGTCGGTGAACACCGTTGGGTTGTCGTTACCGAGCACGTCGGCGATCACCCCCGTCGCCGGCACCCGCAGGATGAGCGTCCCGCCGGAGGTCGCGGTGACCGGGACGGTGAACACGCCGGGGCTCGTCTCGGTGATCGCGCCGATACTGATCCCCGCGGTGCCGGCGTTGTCGAAGTCGGCCGCGCCCACCGACGCCGCGTCCACGTCTTCGGAGAATGTGATCGTGTAGGTGACCGTCTGGTTGAGCGATACCAAGTTGTCAACGTCGTCGTCGTCGAACGAGACCACAAACGGGCCGGTGCGGTCCACGTCGTACAGCGGACCGGTGAACGGCACGTTGCTGATGAACGGCGCGGTGACCGGGCTCGTGGTCAGGTCGAGCCCGATGGTGCCGTCGCTCCCGCCGACGTCTACGGTGACGGTGAACACCGTCGCCGGTCCCGGGGTGACGCTCTGCACCGTCGAGACGCCCGCCAGCGTGCCGGTGAGCGCGAAGTTCGCCGGCGTCAGGCTGCTCAGCGGCAGGTCGGTGGTGACGGTCCAGGTCAGGATGCTCGAGTTGGTCGGCGTCGCCGCACCGCGGACGATCGACAGCACCGAGACGGTGTCCGTCACGTTCACGGTGGTCGTCGCGGCGGTGCTCGTCCCGCCGTCGCCGTCGGTGAGGACGAACCGGACGGTCCGTGCGCCAGGGGTGTCCGGGGCGGAGAACGTGACGTTCGCCGCCACCGCCGCCACCGCCGCCACCGTGGCATTGGCGTTAAACGTGACGACGAGCGTAGCGCCGCCGGGGCCGGTGGTGATGGTGCCGACCGTCGTCCCGCCGTACGTCACCGTCGCCCCGGTCACGCCGACCTGCCCCGGCCCGGTCCCCTGGTCGCGGACGCCGAGCGCGTCGTTCGGCCCGGCGCCGGTCGTGACGTCTACCGTCAGCGTGCCGGTGACGAAGTCGGTCGAGTCGATGTCCGTCACCACCGCGCCGGGGGCCACGACGATCGCGGGCGCGGTCACCAGGTACGGCGTCGTCCCGTTGATGCCGGTCACCACCGGGGCGTCGTTCACCGCCGCCACGGCGATGCCCACTGGCACCACCGCCCCGCCGAGGCCGGCGTCGGACGCCGACAGCGACGCCTGCACGCTGTACCCGAAGTTGCCGGCGGGGCCGAACTCGTCGGCGTCCGGGCTGAACACCAGCGCCACCCCCACGGGGATGAAGTCGCCGTTGTTGACCACCGGACCGCTGGCGCTGGTCTGCCGCAGCGTGCCGCCGTGGATGCTCGTCACCTTGTAGTGCGTCACCGAGCTGCCGTCGGCGAAGAACGGTACGACGCTGATCGGCGCCGTCGGCGTGTCCTCGTTCGTGGACGGGTTCGCCGGGTTGGTCGTCGGCGTGTCGGCGACCGGGTTCAGGGTGATGGTGAACGTCTGGTCGGCCGAGGTCTTCCCCGGCTCGACCGTCCCCGTGCCGTCGTCGCTGAGCGAGACGGTGACGGTGGTGGTGCCGAAGGCGTTCGCCGCCGGGGTGAACGTCAGCTGGCCGGTCACCGGGTCGATGGCCGGCTGGGCGCTGAACAGCGTCGTGTCCGCGGCGGTCACGTTGAACGTCAGTGCCTGTCCGGCCTCGTAGGCGGCCTGTCCCGGCGAGATGGTGGCGGCGAACCCGGGCACCGACACCGGCGCCGCGTCCTCGGTCGCCGTCGCGAGCGGGGTCGGGATGGTGAACGACGGCAGCGTGTTCGACGCCAGCGGGTTGATCGTGCGGAACGTGTCCGAGTCGGCGTAGAGCACGGTCGGGACGTTGCTGGCGAGGAACTGGTTGATCCCGTCGCCGTCGGTCAGGTTGAACCGCAGCACCCGGTCGGTCAGGTCGAACGACGTGCCGACGGTCTCGAACGTGACGTTGCGGAGGATGAGCTCCACGACCGCCGGCGCGTTGTACGACAGGTTCGTCGCCGGGTTGAGGTCGGAGTTGATGAACTCGACCGTCAGCGCCTGCGTCCCGAGGCCGGGCAGGCCGATCCGGGCGACGATCTGGGCCTGGCCGGCGGTCGGCGTGTACTCGATGTTCCCCGACGGGGTGACGCGGATGGTGTTCGGCCCGGGCGTCGGGCTGCTGCGGACGGTGAGCCGGTTGTCCGGGTGCGCCCCGGACTGGTACGACACGGTCAGGATGCCGCCGGTGAGGTCGCGCGAGACCGGGAAGTCGGGGTCGGCCACGGTCGCGTCCGGGGCGACGACGACCGGCCCGGAGTTGAGCAGGTAGTCGACCGGCCCGGCGGCGGCCGGGTCGGGGTTGGTCTGCGGCGGGTTGTTCACCAGCGAAATGCCGAAGGAGAGGCTCGCCGGCAGGCTGATCGCCCCGTCCCCGTCCTCCATCACCAGCGTGACGGTCCGCACGGCGGTGTCCGGGGCGGTGGACGTGTTCCGGTACGTGATGTTCCGCAGGAAGGCTTGCGCCGCGGCCGGGGTGGCGTTGGCGTTGAACGTCATGAGGAGCGTGCCGGTGACGGTGTCGAAGGTGGCGGTGCCGATCGGCGTGTTGCTGAAGGTCACCGCGCCCGTCGCCGGGGTGAACCCGATCTGGTTCGCGCCGGTCCCCTGGTTGTTGACCGAGAGCACGTCCTGGCCGCTGTTGTACCCGGCCGAGACCCGCGCCCGGATGTAGCCCTGGGCGAGGTTGGGCGAGTCGGCGTCGGTGACCGTGCCGCCGGTCTGGGCGAACTGCATCGTCGTGCCTTCGAGGTACGACGTGGGCGGCGTCCCCAGCGCGAGGGTCGGCGGTCGGCTGGCGCTGACGTTGATGTAGTCGATCCCGACCCACTCCGCCGGCGGCGTGGTGCCGGCCGGGACGGTGGTGATGATGCGGATCTGGAGCTTGTCCGCGTCGGCCGCCGGCTTCGGGATCTGGGCCGACACGTAGACGTCCTGGTCGATCGTGCCGTCGGCGACGAAGAAGTTGGTGCCCGCCGCCGCCGGGGCGAACGCCTCGGCCCCCGTCACCGCCACGCGCGACTGGACCGAAATCGGGACGATCCCGGGGGTCACGCTCTGGATGTCGCGGAGGAGGAACGACACCCAGATGCTGCCGCCGGCCGGGACGTTCGTGGCGTCGACGTAGAAGAGGAGGAACGGCGAGTCGGCGTTGGTCGCCTGGGCGCGGAGGGCGATGGTCGGGTTGCCACCGATCAGCGCCCCGCCGTCGAACTCGGCGACGCCCGGGCCGGTGAACGTGTTCGGGTTCGTCTGGTTGGCCGTGACCGAGATCACCCCGGCCGGGGTGTCCGTCCCGAGGATGCCGGGGAGGACCACCGTCCGCGGGTCGCCGGCCGTGGGGGCGGCCAATCCCTTGCCCGAGTACCCCTCGATGGAGGGGACGCCGGCCCAGCTGCCGGAGGCGGTGATGAGCCCGGTGTTCGTCCAGTCCTGGAGCAACCCGCCGGTCGGCCCGACCGGGTTCTGGGACAGCGCGAACGGGGTGCTGTTCGGCACGTCCCGGGCTTCGAGCTGTTCGACCCCGGAGAGGGCGGTGGTACGGCGCCGGGCGGGCGCCAGACGGAGCCAGCGGGTCAGGGTGGTCGGCACGGGCGAACTCCCGCGGTGCGAGTAGTCGAGGGGGTACGGCAGGGGGGTAGGGCGCGAGCACTCCCGCGGCGCCCCGGCCATCCTATTCCGACGACGGAACCAGCCCGACGGATGGCGCGATTCGAGCGCACCCCGAACGCCGCCGTCCGCGCGGTTTCGTCGGAACCCCTTTGTCCTTACCAGATTGGTCACACGACCGCGACGAAGGCGGCGTTCCTTCATGAATTCTTCATGATCCCGCCGTGACAGAGGCCGCGCCGCCGCGCCACGCGGCGCCACCGGCGCTGGGAAGTGAAAGTTGATATGGCCAAGATTTGTGTGATCCGGTCTTTTGTGTCAGCGACCGGGGCATGAGTCGCCGACACATGACGCAGTTAGAGCAGACTTCGGGAGGGTGTAGCGACCGGTCTGGTGGGACCGGCGTCCCGCCGGTCCGGGCTACGACCGGCGGGACGCCGGTCCCACCGGGATGAACCCACTTCACCCACCTGAAGTCCGCTCCAGAGCGTCAGCCGAGGAGCCAACGCACGACCGCGGCGTCGTCTTGCTGATCGCCATGCCGCACCAGCTTTTCCTTCCCGCCGGCCGCCTCGTAAGCCGCTTCCGCGACCCGCCCGATGCCCGTACCGCTGTGGTTGTGGACGTACACGTCCGCGGGCGCACACAGCGCCAGGGCCGCACCCATGCCGCCGTACTTCAACGATCCCGGGAGCATCATCGGGTGATTCGTTTCGTTGATGCTGTCGAAGCGGAAACGGTTTAGGTCCGCGGCAGTCCGTACGATGCCGTCGCCGGAGACCGCCCGTGCCAGGACCGCTGCCGGCCCCATCGCGCCCCAGCCGACGAGTAGCACCTGCCGCGCCTTCAGTACCGAGCGGGCGAACGCAATACTGGTGAGAATGTCCTGCACCTGTTCGGCGAGCCGGGGCAGGTTGTAGCCGAACGTGTAACCGGCGAAGCGGTTATCGACCGGAACCGGCTTCGGCGGCGTCGCCTCGCCGACCCCGAGTACGTCCGGCGCGACCACCGCGCACCCGGCGGCGAGGACCGGCGCCACCGCCGCGGTCGGGCGGCCGTCGGCGACGAGGCTCGCCTTGCCGTTCGGGTGAACCCACACGACAACGGTCTCGCCGCGGAACGTCGGGCCGAACATCCCGACCGCCGGTACCGCGTCCGTCCCGCCGACCCGCCCGAGGACGGCGCGGTGGATGGTGGCGCCGTCGATTTTCGTTTCCTCCGGCCCGCTGCGGACCGCCGCCGCGGCCGGGAGCGTTCCGCCGAGCATGACGCGGAACGCGGTGCCGACGACGCGCCGGTACTCGCCGAGCGAGGCCGCGTTGGCCGGCACGAGTTTGGCGAGTTGCTCGTCGGACGACTTCGCCATCGACGCCCGCAGCCGGGTCACGTCGAGGTCGTCGGCCGGGCGCGGCGTGGCGGCGTCGAAGACGCGCAACTCGGCGGGCGGGACGGGGCGGTAGGCGGGCTCGGCGGTCGCGGCGTCGGCCTCGGCGGTGCCCTGGAGGTGGCGGCGGAACCAGGTGTACATCATCTGCCGGGCGTGGACGTTGTACTGGTGCCCGTACTCGAGCCACGCCCGCGCCGCGAAGTTGTCGGGCCGGCCGAGGAGCGTGTACAACGCCCGCAGTTCCGGGGCGCCCTTCGTCATGATCTCCTTCGTCCAGTCGTTGGCGCCGCTCAGCGCCATCGGCTTCGGCGCGAACAGCGCGGCGAGCTCGACGTTGCCGGTGTTCACTCGCAGGTACGAGCAGTTCTCGCACACGCACCCGCCCTGCATCGCGGTGCTGACCATGACCGCCGGGAACGCCGCCGCGAGCCGGTCGTCGAGCGCGGCGAGCATGAACGTCTGCGTGCCGCCGCCGCTCGCGCCGGTCATGCCGATCTTCGTCGCGTCCACGTCGTCCCGGGCCGCGAGGAAGTCGAGGGCGCGGATGCTGTTCCACGTCTGGAGGCCCATCGCCGATTGCAGGCGCAACTCAGCGGCGGCGTCCGAAAAGCCGGCGCCGTGCGGGATGGTGGTGCTGTCGGCGACGCCGAGCATGTCGTACTGGAAGACGACGAACCCGAGCCGGGCGAGCGTCGCCGGGATCGCCTGCATGAAGAACCGGCCGCGCACGAGGTCCGGCTCGCCGCCCTCCTTCACGCTGGCATTGGCCTGCTGCTCGGTCGCCTCGTGGAGGCGGCCGTTGGCCCAGTGCCCGTGCGCGAACAACACCGCCGGGTGCTTCACCGGCGTGCCGGCGGGGCCGCCGGTCGGCCGGTACAGGTTGCCGGTGACGAGGTGGCCCGGCGTGCTGCGGAAGAACACCTTCGCAATCGTGTAGCCGTCGCGCTGAATGCTCCCGTGAACGGTCGCGTTGAGCGGCGTCTTCTCGGGCACCGGCCAGAGGCCGGTGGCGACCAGGACTTGCTCGCGGACGGCCTTCTTGCGCGCCTCCCACTCCTCGCGCGTCTTCGGGACGGCGAACGGGAAGTTCCCGTTGAGCGTCTTGGGTGCGCCGAGCCGCGGGTCGGTGGGGCGGCGGTCGCCGCCGAAGACGGTGGTGGGGCCGGGGGTGTCCTGGCCGAAGGCGAGCGGCGAGCCGAGGCCGGCGAACCAGAGGGCGAGCGCGTCGCGGCGGGTGATCATGGGGAGGGGCTCCGGGCCGGTGGGATGCCCGAAGGTACGCGGGCGAAGTGGCGGCGTCAACGGGCTGGGCGCGGCCGTGACGACACGGGGTTGGGCCGTGACGACACGGGGCAGCCGACGGTCGCGCGGGCAGACCTACCCCCCCCGGCCCCCCTTCCCTGGGAGGGAAGGGGGGAGATGAACCGACCGACTGGCCGCACGGCGTGGCGGCTGCCACGGCGCCCGGGAGGTTCCGCGGCGCGTGGCCCCTCCCTTCCCAGGGGAGGGGCCGGTCCCGCCGGAGGCGGGACCAGGGGAGAGGTTGAGTCTCACGCCGCCTTCGCCTTCCGCACCGCGGGGCGCGTCTTCCAGCGGCGGTGGAGCCAGAAGTACTGCTCCGGGTGCCGGCGGATGAGGCGCTCCAGCGCCACCGTGTACCGCTCGGTGATCGCCCGCACCGCGTCCGTCCGACCGGCATAATCCCGCGGGTCGATCACTTCTTCGGTCACCACCGCGTAGTACATCAGCGCTCCGCCGCCGGGCACGTTCGCCGCCGGTGCCACCCGCGGCACGCCGATCACGATGAGCGGTGCGTCGAACTCGATCGCCATCAGCGCGACCGCCTTGTGCGTGCTGGCGGGGCGGCCGAAGAAGTCCACGAACAGCCCGCGCGGCCCGGCGTCCTGGTCGGCCAGCGTCGCCACCTTGCCCCCCTGCGACATCACTTCGGTGAGGCGGTCGAAGTCGTCCTTCTTGGCGATGATCGTTTGCCCCGTCCCCTGCCGGAGTTGCTTCAGGAATCGCTCCAGGTGCGGGTTATCGAGGACGCGGGCGATGGCGTGCGTCTTCATGCCGGTCAGGCCGATCATCCACCCGGCGAGTTCCCAGTTTCCGAAGTGGGCGGTGACGACGAGCGACGCCCGCGGCGACAGCGCGGCGGCGAGCCCCGGCGCCCACGGGTACAGGTCCACGTACCGCCGCCACGACGTGACGTGAAACTTCCGCGGCAGGAGCACCATCTCGACCGCGACGCGGGCGAAGTGGCGGTAGGTGGCGCGGACCAGATCGTCGACCTTCGCCGGCGTCATCAGCGGGAAGGCGTGCGCGATGTTCTCGGCGGCGACGGCGCGGTGGCGCTTGTCCACGCGGTGCGCGAGCCAGCCGACGAAGTCGGCGAGCGCGAGGGCGAGGTGCGGCGGCAGGGCGTGGGCCAGCGCGACGGCGAGGCGCACGGCGACGTACACGGCGCGGTCGAGGAACGGCTTGCGGGCCTTGCGGGCCATCGACGGACTCCGGGCGGGCGGCCAATCCTACCGCCCCGCCCGCCGCCGTGTCACCGCCAACCGCGGCGTCGGTATCATGTCCCGATGACCGACGCCGGTACCCTCGTCGTCCTCGCCGCCGCGGCGTTCCTGGCCGGGGCGCTGAACTCGATCGCCGGCGGCGGCACGCTCCTCACGTTCCCGGCGCTGACCGCCGTCGTCTCGCCCGCGGTGGCGAACGCGACGAGCACGATCGCGCTGTTCCCCGGGTCGATCGCCGGGTCGCTCGGCTACCGCGCCGAGCTCGCGCCGAGCCGGCGGTTCCTGAAGCGGATGCTCCTCCCGAGCATCCTGGGCGGGTTCGTCGGGGCGTGGCTGGTCGGTCAGGACCAGTCGGCGTTCGCGGTGCTCGTGCCGTGGCTGATCCTGACGGCGGCGCTCCTGTTCGTGGTACAGGCGCCGGTGGCGCGCTGGCTGAAGGCGCACAAGCCCGACCACGAGCCCGGCCCGCGCGGGCAACTCGTCCTCGTCGCGTGCCAGTTCCTGATCGCGGTGTACGGCGGCTACTTCGGCGCCGGCATCGGCATCCTGATGCTGACGACGCTCGGGTTCATGGGCGTCGGCGACATCCACCGGATGAACGCGGTGAAGACGTTCCTGGCGGCGGCGATCAACGGCGCCACGGTGGTCGTGTTCATCCACGACGGGCTGGTGAACTGGGGGCTGGCGGCGCCGATGGTGGCGTCGGCGGTCCTCGGCGGGTACGCCGGCGCCCGCGTCGCCCGCCGCCTCCCGGTGGTCGTCGTCCGCTACGCCGTCGTCGTCATCGGCTTCAGCCTGGCGGCGTTCTACTTCATCCGCCCCTCCCCGTCGGCGGGCGAGTGGGAGAAGCTGCCGCCGCTGCCGGACCGCGAGGGTTTCGCCGGCTCGTTCGCGGGCGTGAGCGGCGACGCGCTGCTGGTCGCCGGCGGGGCGAACTTCCCCGGCCAGAAGCCGTGGGAGGGCGGCGCAAAGGCGTGGACCGATGCCGTGTTCGTGCTCGAATCGCCCGACGGCGAGTGGAAGACGGCCGGCACGCTGCCGCGCCCGCTCGGCTACGGCGTGAGTGCCACGCACCGCGGCGCGGTCGTGTGCGCCGGCGGCAGCGACGCGACACGCCACCACGCGGACGCCTTCCGCCTGGAGTGGAAGGACGGTCGGCTGCACACGCCGCCGCTGCCGCCGCTGCCGAAGGCGGTCGCCAACGGCGGCGGGGCGATCGTCGGCGATGTGCTGTACGTCGTCGGTGGGCAGGACACGCCGGACGGGCTAGCGTCGAATGCGGTGTTCTCGCTCGACCTGTCCGCCGCCGAGCCGCGCTGGGTCGCGGTGCCAGACCTTCCCGCGACCCGCATCCTCGCCACCGCCGCGGCGTTCGATGGGAAACTCTACGTCGTCGGCGGCGCGGAGCTCGTGCGCGACGGCGACCGCGTCACGCGCCGCTACCTGCGCGACGGCTACCGCCTGGATGCCGCCGGCTGGAAGCGGATCGCCGATCTTCCACACCCCGTCGTCGCGGCGCCTTCCCCGGCGCCGACGTCTCGCACCGGCTTCGACCTGCTCGGCGGCGACGACGGCACGCAACTGCAAACACCGCCCGACCGCCACCCCGGCTTCTCGCGCACCGTCCTCCGCTACGACGCGGCCACCGACCGCTGGGCGCCCGCCGGCGCGCTCCCGGCGCCGCGCGTGACCGTGCCGTGCGTGCGCTGGCGCGACCGGTGGGTGATCCCATCGGGCGAGTCGCGGCCCGGAGTGCGGTCGCCGGAGGTGTGGGCGTTCCGCTAGAGTAACCGCCTCACCCCGCGGAGGAGAACGGATGCGCGCCGCCGTCGTCGCCCTCGGCCTGGCCGCCGCCGGGCTGGCCGCCAGCCCCCCGGTCGTCGCCCAGCAGAAGACCCCCGAGCCCGACGAGGTGCCGCCGCGGTACGGGCAGCAATTCAAGCCGAAGGTGTACCCGCAGGGGACGACGAAGGAGGTGCTCGCGTCGGTCATCGCCGCAGTCGAGAAGGGGGATTACGCCTACCTCGCCGCGCACCTGCTCGACCCGGCGTTCGTGGACGCCCGGCTCGACGCGATGGCCGGCGGACCGGGCAGTCCGTACCGCAAGGCCGCCGAGGCCGAGCTCCTCCGCCTCCGCGACGTCCAGCGCAAGAACCCGGACGCCGTGCCCCTGCCGCGCCGGGTGCCGGAAGACCCGAAGCAGTTCGACGACCGCCTCGCCGCCGACGCCAAGCAGTTCGCGTTCACGCAGCTCACGCGCGTCGTGCAGGACAAGTTCGCCGACGACCCGGAGACGATGAAGGACCTGCGGAAGTTCGCCCGCGCCGGCGCCTTCCCCGACCCGGGTGCGCCCGGCGACGCCGCGAAGGTCGAGCTCGCAGACGTGAAGGACCGGGCGCTGTTCTTCAAGCGCGCCGCCGGCCGCTGGTACGTCGAGAACAAGCAGGCCGACGAGAAGACGCCCGCCGCGGAGAAGAAGGAACCGGAGCCGAAGAAGGAGCCGGAACCCAAGCAGAATTAGCCGCAAAAAGGCGCAAAGGGCACAAAAATAAGCAATCAACCGGTTGGCTTCATTTTTGTGCCCTTTGCGCCTTTTTGCGGCCACCCCCGGATCACCCCATGATCGACCTCCGCAGCGACACGGTGACGAAGCCCACCCCGGGGATGCTCGCGGCGATGATGGCCGCGGTCGTGGGCGATGACGTGTACGCCGAAGACCCGACGGTCAACGAGTTGGAGGCGCGCGTCGCCGACCGCTTCGGCAAGGAGGCGGCACTATTCGTCCCGACCGGGACGATGGGGAACCAGATCGCCGTCCGCGTCCACTGCCGGCCGCAGGACGAAGTCCTGCTCGAAGCGTCGAGTCATGTTTACCTGTGGGAAGCCGGCGCCCCCGCCGCACTCAGCGGCGTCACCGTGCGGACCATCCCCGGCCGCTTCGGCATCCTCGACGTGGCCGACCTCGAACCGCACCTCCACCCGGACGACATGCACTCGGTCCGGTCGCGGCTCGTCAGCCTGGAGAACACCCACAACCGCGGCGGCGGGGTGGTCTACCCGCTCGACACCACGGCCGCCGTCTGCGCGTGGGCGCGGGCGAACGGGCTGGCCACGCACCTCGACGGCGCCCGCATCTGGAACGCCGAGGTGGCGAGCGGCGTCGGCCCGCGCGAGTGGGCGCGGCACTTCGACACGCTCTCGGTCTGTTTCAGCAAGGGGCTCGGGGCGCCGGCCGGGTCGGCGCTCGTCGGGCCGAAGGACCTGATCGCCCACGGGCGGCGGGTGCGGAAGCTCTTCGGCGGGGCAATGCGGCAGGTCGGGTTCCTGGCGGCGGCGTGTCTGTACGCGATGGACCGGCACGTCGCCCGCCTCGCCGACGACCACGCCAACGCCCGCCTCCTCGGCGATGCCGTCCGCGACGTGCCCGGCCTTACGCTAGTGCCGCCGCAGGTCGAAACGAACCTGGTGTGGGCCGAAGTGTCGCCGGAACTCGGCACGGCGAAGGCGGTAGCGGCTAGGCTGAAGGAGCAGGGCGTCCTCGCCGCGGCGCTGGGGACGACGGTGATCCGCCTGGTGACGCACCTCGACGTGTCCCGCGCCGACTGCGAGCGCGCCGCCGCGGCCATCCGTGAGCTCGCTCGCTAGCGCATTCCCCGCCGGGAATCCTGACGCCGCGCGGGTTTGCGTCCGGCGTGAACCTGTACTACCCTTCAACCGGATTTACACACCCGCCCGAATCTCCCCGGGCGGCCCCGCGACGCGCGCCCCCTAGCCCGCCCGGTGCCCATGTCGGTCCCCAACTCGGTCGAGGAACTCGTCCAACTCGTCCGCAAGAGCGGCATGGTGGACGAGGACCAGCTTTCCGCCTACCTCCAGCGGCGCGAGTTCGCCCGCGGCCTGCCGACCGACCCCCGCGAGTTCGCCGAGGACATGGTCCGCGACGGCGTGCTGACCAACTTCCAGTCGGAACAGTTCCTGCTCGGCAAGTGGCGCGGGTTCACCATCGGCAAGTACAAGCTGCTCGAGCGCGTCGGTGTCGGCGGGATGGGGCAGGTGTTCCTGTGCGAACACATGTTCATGAAGAAGCGCGTCGCCGTGAAGGTGCTGCCGCCGGCGAAGGCCGACCAGCCGGCGGCCCTCGGCCGGTTCTACCGCGAGGCCCGCGCCGCCGGCACCCTCCAGCACCCGAACATCGTCCGCACCCACGACATCGACCAGGACGGGAACCTCCACTTCATCGTCATGGACTACGTGGACGGGACGAACCTGCTCGACGTGGTGAAGCGGTTCGGCCCGATGGACCTCGGCCGGGCGGCGAGCTACGCCCGCCAGGTCGCGCTCGCCCTCGACAGCGCGTTCCGCAGCGGCATCATCCACCGCGACATCAAGCCGGGCAACATCCTCATCGACCGGAAGGGGACGGCCCGCCTCCTCGACATGGGGCTGGCCCGGTTCTTCAAGGACCACACCGACCAGCTCACCGTCAAGTACGACGACAAGATCGTGCTCGGCACGGCCGACTACGTGGCCCCGGAGCAGGTGGCGAACAGCCACTCGGTGGACATCCGCGCCGACGTGTACGGCCTCGGGGCGACGTTCTACTTCCTGCTCGCCGGCCACCCGCCGTTCCCGACCGGGACGGTGTCGCAGAAGCTCCTGTGGCACCGGACGAAGGAGCCGACGCCGATCCAGCAGGTCCGCCCGGACGTGCCGGACGGCGTGGCGGCGATCGTCGCCCGGATGATGGCGAAGGACCCGAAGGCGCGGTTCCAGACGCCGGCGCAAGTGGCGGCGGAACTGGAGGCGTGGGTGCCGGCGACGGTGTTGCTCCCCGCGGCCGACGAGATGCCGACGCTGAGCCCGGCGGCGGGCGAAACCGAGCCGGAGCCCGAAGAGCCGGTGAGCGCGGCGGCGCCCGAACCCGCCCGGGCCGCGACCGCCGTGGCGGCGCCCGCACGCCCGGCGTCCCCGTTCGCCCCGGCCGTTCCGGCCCCGTCGCCGTTCGGACCGTCGCCGGCGGCGCCCGCGGCATGGACCCCGCTGCCGGCGCGCCCGTCCGGGTCGCGTCCCGGCCTGCCGCCGCTGCTCCCGACCGTGTCGGCGCCGGCCGCCGACACCGCGGCGCAACTGGAACAGACGCCGACGCAGCCGCGCCACAACCCGGTCCCGCACCCGTTCCGCGCCGACGTGACCGAGACGCCGCCGCCGAAGAAGCCGTGGGCGCTGCTCGCCGTCGCCGGCGGCGCGGTGGCCGTGAGCGTCGCGCTGGCGGCGTGGAAGTTTCTGGGGTGAGTGTGGGGGATGAGCGAAGACCGACCGAAAGCCGGGGGGACGCCCCCGGCTTTGTTCGTTCCTCTCCTCACACACGCTCCGCGATCAGCACGGTCCAAGGGTGGGATTGACCGTTCGTTCCGATCTCGGAATACCGCCGCCCCGGCCGGAGCGAACGATGAAGCGACTCGTGACTCTCGCCATCGTGGCGACGGCGTTCACATCGAGCGGATGCGGGACGTTCGCGCGCAGCTTCTGCGGACCGGTGAAGACGACCGAGGTCCAAGTCGGCTCGGGAACCCAGACCGTGACCGAGCCATACCCGCGCTACTTCGGCGGCGTCTGGACCGACGGGCAGATGATCCGCGAAGGCCGCTACTACTTCGTCGCGGACCTCCCGTTCTCGCTCGCGGCCGACGCGGTCGTGGCCGTCGCCACGTCGCTGCGACCGTGGCTCTTGCCCGTCACGCCAGTTCGTCCAGACGCGCCCCATCCCGCTTCGCCTGCCACCGCGCCGTAGCTCCGCCCCTTCCCCGGCGCCGTCCAGGCGGGTAACCTACCCTTACCCGCCCGTTCCCTCCCACCACCCGCTCCTCCCCATGCGCTTCGCTCTCGCCGTCGCCGCCGTCGGGCTGGTCCTCGCCCCCGCCCCGTCGTCCGACCGCTGGCCGGCGTTTCGCGGGCCGACCGCCGACGGCCTGTCCGATGCCAAGAACCCGCCGACGACGTGGTCCGAGAAGAAGAACGTGGTGTGGAAGACGCCGATCCACGGCAAGGGCTGGGCGTCGCCGGTCGTCGCCGACGGGAAGGTGTGGGTGACGACGGCCGACGAGGTGCGCGGGAACGAGAAGGTGAAGGTGCCGACGACCGGTGGGCCGAACAAGGGGGCGGTCAAGCACGTCACGTTCTACGCCGTCTGCACCGACCTCGCCACGGGGAAGGTGGTCCACGACGTCAAGCTCGGCGAGGAGGACGACCCGGCGTTCTGCCACGACTTCAACAGCTACGCCTCGCCGACGCCGGCGCTCGACAACGGGAAGGTGTACGCCCACTTCGGCAGCCACGGCACCTGGTGCCTCGACGCCGCGACGGGCAAGGTGCTGTGGGAGCGGAAGGACTTGAAGTGCGACCACTTCCGCGGCGCCGGCTCGTCGCCGCTGGTGTACGGCGACTGGGTGTTCCTGATCTTCGACGGGTTCGACCAGCAGTACGTGATCGCGCTCGACAAGAACACGGGGTCGACGGTGTGGCGGCAGGAGCGGAACATCCGCTACGGCACCGACAACGGCGACTACAAGAAGGCCTACGCCACGCCGCGCCTCCTGATGGTGAACGGCAAGGCGCAGCTGGTGTGCCCGTCGGCGGAGGCGACCATCGCCTACGACCCGAAGACCGGGGAGGAGCTGTGGCGGTTCCACCACCTCAAGAAGAACACGATGAACGTCGCCGCCCCGCCGGTCGCCGGGCACGGGCTGACGTACCTCGTCAGCGGCCACCCGTCACAACTGATGGCACTGAAGCAGACGGCGAAAGGGGCGGTCGGCAAGGACGCGGTGGCGTGGGAGACGGACAAGGGCGTGCCGACGCGCCCGAGCCTCCTGCTGGTGAAAGACTTGCTCTTCATGGTGAGCGACCAGGGCGTGGTGACGTGCCTGGACGCGAAGCGCGGCAAGCAGCACTGGAGCGAACGGCTGAACGGCCAGTACACCGCGTCGCCGGTGTGCGCGGCGGGGCTGATCTACATCCCGAACGAGGGCGGCAAGACGACGGTGATCCGCGCCGACGCGGAGTACGAGGTGGTGGCGACGAACGACCTGGAGGCCGGCTGCATGGCGTCGCCGGCGTTCGTCGACGACACGCTCATCCTGCGCACGAAGACGCACCTCTACGCGATCGCCGAGCGGTGAGTGCCGGCCGGGTCGTACTGCGGGCGGGCGTCGGATTCGTGGCCCGCGTGGCACCTCACGATCTGAACGTACTGCTCGGCGAGAGTATTCCCGAGCGCGACGAGCAGGAGGACGGCACGGCCGTCCTCCGCGCGCCGCTCGACTGCGTACCGACCGTGATAGGGGTCGAAATCCGCCCCGGTCTCGGCGGCAGCGGCATGGGCGAGCGCGGCGAGGAGCGGGCGGAACAGGCGGCGGTCGAGCCCGGCCAGGTCGTCCGGCCCTCCCGGCCCCGGCAGGACAAGGTTGCCGGCCCGCACTGCGAGGTCGAGTACCTCCCGTGCGAGCCACGGGATGGTGTTTCCGGACCCGACGAACGGGGCGAATAGCACGGTGAGTTGTTGGTGCGGGGTCATAACACGATCACCCGTTTGGGTATAATCGGCCACTCGCGGATCAGTTCTTCCAGCCCCGATCCCGGCTCGAACCGAATCTCCCCGGACGCGGCCCACAGCCCACCAATCGGGTCGTCGAATACCACCTGCACGATCCCAACCGGAACGTCGATCTCTAGTATGACAAGACCGCCTTCGGCGGGGAAGTTCTTCGCCTTCAGGCGGGCGTACTCCTGGGGTGTGCCGAGCCCGACGTCGGGTGCCCCGATCTCCGCCGTCGAGAATCCCGCTGCCTGCGACCCGCGGGTGCCGCCCGGTTCGATGAACCAGGGGTCCGGCGCCGCCCGCATCAACCGATCAGCTCGGTCGCGGGTCGTCCCGTGGTGAAGTCGGACGAAGGCGGGCGGCATCGTCGGCTCCGGTCGGTCTCACACACGGTATCACGACACCCATGTCCCGCAAAGGCCGCCCGGACGCCGACACCGCGCCCCTCCCGCCGCTGTACGCCATGACCCACGCCGGGATCGAACCGGTCGCGGCCAAGAAGGTCACGCGCGGGCTCGTCGTCTTCCGCGTCAACGAGGTCACGCCCGACCTGCTCAAGCTCCGCACGACGGAGGACGTGTACCTCCTGGCGTGGGGGTCCGACAGCCTCGCGTACACGACCGACGACCTGAACCTCATCCGCACCTGGACCGCCCGCAAGCCGGACTGGCAGCGGCTGTTCAAGCTGCACCACGCGCTGCGGCCGAAGACGAAGGGGCGGCCGACGTTCAACCTCATCTGCCAGATGCAGGGCGAGCACGGCTACCGCCGCACCGACGCCCGCGAGGCGTTCGCCGAGGGGCTCGCCGGCGTCATCCCCGCCGGCTGGCAGCGGGGCGACGAGAACGCCTGGCTCGAGATCTGGCTCACCATCCGCGGCAAGGTGGCGACGTGTGGGGTACGCCTCTCCGACCGCACCATGCGGCACCGCACGTACAAACTCGACCACGTGGCCGCGTCGCTCCGCCCGACGGCGGCGGCGGCGATGGTGCGCCTCGCCGGCATCGGGCCGGGGATGACCGTCCTCGACCCGATGTGCGGCGCCGGTACGATCCTCGCGGAGGCGCTCGACGTGGCCCGCCAGCGCCGCGGCGACCCGGTGTGTGTGGCCGGCGGCGACATCGACCCGAACGCGATGTTCGTCACGTCGCAGAACCTGGAGAAGGTGGGCAAGGCGACGCTCGCCCGCTGGGACGCGACGGCTCTGCCGATCGCGTCCGGCAGCGTCGACCGCATCGTCTCGAACCCGCCGTTCGGCGTTCAACTCGCGTCGCCGGACGAGATCGGCCCGCTGTACGTCGCCGCCGCCCGCGAGTGGGACCGCGTGCTGAAGCCCGGCGGCCGTGCGGTGCTGCTGGTGTCGGAGTTCGACGCCCTCCAGCCGCCGCTCCGCTCCCGCCGCTGGGCGCTGACCCGGTCGCTGAAGGTCCGACTGCTCGGCCAGCCGTGCGTGCTGAGCGTGTGGGAGAAACCCGACTGGGTGGGCGGGTGAATCCCGTAGTGATGCGTTGATCGACCCATGCCAGGTCGCCACGCCGGGGCTTGATTTGGTGAACGCCTGTTCCGAATAATAGGATTGAGGTGTCGGGTGTGGCCCCACCGACTCTGCCCGCGGCCCGGACCGCGGCAGCGAACTTCGGACTCGGCGCACACACCCGGACCTGACTCTCAAGTCCGTATACCGCGCGGTCCATGCACTGTTATGGTGCGGCCGCGGGGGCGGTCGTCCGGGCGACCGAGCAGGGGCAACCCTGCAACCCCCGCGGCACGAGCGGCCGGATGAGTCACCCCGTCGGAACCCGACACCCGCCCACCGGCGACCGCCGGCCCGCGTAGCAATACGCGGCCGACGGCCGCCGCGTGGCGCGTTCCATACCGGCGTGGTGAGCGAGGTTTCGCGGGCGCGCCGGTTCGCGCACCAAACCGCCCCAAGTTGCACCAAAGAAAATGCCCATGACCTTCCACGAACCGCCTAAAAAGGGCTTAAATAGGCCGCTCCCAACCTCCAATTCGCCGGTTCGAGCGCCCAACCGCCCCAAGTAGCACCAAAAACGGCCGCTCGGTATCCGGCCCCGGCGGCTGACGCAGCAACGAGCCGGGTCACGCGGCTGACGCCGGCCGGGAGGCGCGAGCCCGCGTGTGTTCGGCTTGCCGGCGGGCACTGGTCGCACCCGCGTCGTCGCGTCGGGTCTCGAAGACTCCTCGACCCGACCTACGCGCCCCGAGCCGGATCGCTGGCGGACGGTGGAACCGCCCGCTAGGATGAAGCCGGACCGTTCGGTCCTTCACGCCGCCCGGGAGCGCGTCCGATGGCCGTCACCTACACCTGTCCGAACCCGAGCTGCGGCGCGGCGCTCAAGACGCCGAACCCGGTCCCGGCCGGGCGACGGGTGAAGTGCCCGAAGTGCGAGGAGCCGTTCATCCCCGTCCCGGCGGAGGACGAGGCGACGGCCGCCGCCGGCCCCGGCACGTTCAAGTTCGCCGACGACCCGGCGGACAAGAAGAAGCCCAGCGCCGCCGCGTTCAACTTCTCCGGCGACCCGAAGAAGAAGGCCGCCGCGAAGGCGGGAGATGGCGCCAAGCCCGCGTCGCCGCCCCCCCCGCCGCCAAAGCCGGCCGTCGACGACGAGGACGAGGACCCGGAGTCGATCAAGCGCGGGTACGGCGTCGCGGTGGAGACGGACGAGGAGCGGATGAAGGCCGAGCAGGCCAAGGTGAAGTTCGGGCAGGTCGAGGACAAGTACAAGAAGAGCGCTAAGGGGCCGGCGGTCGGGTTGCTCGTGATGCCGGCCAACCTGATGACCGCCGCCGGGCTGATCGCCGCCGCCGCCGGGCTCATGTTTTTCGTCATCGGCATCTGGCCGCTCGTGTTCAACGACGCCCCGCCGAGTGACGAGGAAGTCGAAGAAGCCGTCATGACGATGTTCATGGGCTTCCTGGTGTTCGGGTGGGGTTGCTTCATCTGCTTCGGCGCCAGCCAGATGTCCGAGCTCGGCTCGTACATGTGGGCCATTGCCGGCGCCATCATGGCGGTTCCGCTGCTCGTCGGCATCTACGGCGTGGTCATGCTGCAAGACCCGAAGGTGAAGGAGGGCTTCGCCGAGACCGAGGGCGGCCCCGAGGACGAGGATGAAGACGAAGAAGACGAGGATGATGACGAAGAAGACGAAGAAGACGACGAGGACGACGACGATTGAGCCCCGCCCGGTGGGACCGGCGTCCCGCCGGTCCGACTGACAGACCGGCCCCGCCGAACGGAACCGCGGCGGTCGTAGAATGGACCTATGAAGCACGCCGCCGACCTGTTCCGCTCCGTCGCCGACCGCGTCCGGCCGCCGGTCTGCATCGCCCTCGGCCCGCCGTGGGCGGTCGCCTCCATCGCCAAGCGCATCGCCCGCCCCGACACCGTCTGCTACCAGATGGACCTGCACCAGGCCGGGCGCGTCCGCGAGTGCCTGGACGAGCAGGGGGCGACCGCCGAGGTCGTCGCCAAGCCCGACCTGTGGGACATCGAGCAGCGATTTGGTACGGTCGTCTTCCCCGCCGCGGCCTTCGGCGACCGCGAGTTGAAGATCGACATCGTGGAGCAGGCGTACCACGTCCTGGAGCCGGGCGGGGTTCTCCTGTCGCTGTCCGAGTACGAGCGCGACAACCAGTTCGCCAAGTGGCACAAGAAGGTGTTCGGGAAGTGCGGCGAGAGCCCCGCGGGGCCGAACGGGATGGCGTTCTGGAGCACGAAGACCGACGACGTGCCGGACCGCCGCCGCCACGAGGTCAAGTACCACGCCAAGCTCCCCGACGGTTCGTCGCGTGAGTTCGTGTCGCGCCCGGGCACGTTCAGCTACGGCCGGTTCGACAACGGCTCGCGGGCGATGATCGAGGTCGCCGACGTGCGCCCGGGCGACGCAGTGCTGGACCTGGGGTGCGGCGCCGGTTCCGTCGGCTGCCTGATGGCCGACAAGGCGGGGCCGACCGGGCGCGTCACGTTCATCGACAGCAACCTCCGCGCGATCCAACTCGCCGAGCTGAACGCCGCCGCGAACGGCGTGACGAACGCGAAATTCGTCGTGGCGACGCGGCTCCAGGGGCTCGAAACGGACCGCTTCGACGTGATCCTGGCGAACCCGCCGTACTACGCGAAGGCGGAGATCGCCCGGCTGTTCGTCGAGGGCGCCCGCGACCTGCTGAAGAAGGGCGGCCGCTACTACATCGTCACCAAGATGCCGGAGGCGGTGGTGCCGATGATCTTCGACACGTTCGGCGACTGCTCGGTGGTCGAGAACCGCGGTTACTCGCTGGTGATGGCCGGGGTGTAGGAGGTTCGCCCGTGACCGCCGACGACGTAATCCGACTGCTCGCCCTCCAACCGCACCCGGTCGAGGGCGGGTTCTTCCGCGAGACGTACCGCTCGGCCGACACGCTCCCCGCGGCGGTACTGCCCACGCACGGCGGCCCGCGCTCGGTCTCGACGGCGATCTACTACCTGTTGAAGCCCGGCCACGTCTCGGAACTGCACGTCCTCCCCGGCGAGGAGGTGTTCCACTTCTACCTCGGCGCGCCGGTGCGGATGCTACAGCTATGGCCCGACGGCACCGGCCGCGAGGTGGTGCTCGGCCCGGACTTGGCAGCCGGTCAGGTGCCGCAGTTGGTGGTGCCGGGCGGCGTGTGGCAGGGGACGCGGCTGGTCGGCTCGGACGGCTTCGCGCTGCTCGGCTGCACCGTCGCCCCCGGCTTCGACTACGCCGACTACCGCAGCGCGACGCGATCGGAACTGACGGCGAAGTGGCCGGCGCTTGCTGAGGAGATCACGCGGCTGACGCCGCGAGGGTGAGATGGATTGTCTCTTTCTCAACTCGATCGCGTTTCCGGTCCGACGCGGCACTCTTTTCCAAGGTCGAGAGCAGCTTGGCGACTACCGTTGGGAGATACAAATCGATTGCGACTCACCGCCACAGCCCGGTGGCGACTACAACCCCGACTACACGACCGATGACCCGCACGATGTGCTATCCGCGGCAGAGCCATCGATCTACGCCCAAATGCTCCCGTTGTGTGCCAACGCACCGGAAGAATTGGTAGGCCGAGAGTACCATTTCCCTCAATCGCCGGACGATGAGGGGCAGGACTACCCGGTCGGATTGGGTTGGCCGTACTTCGTCGTGTACATCTGGGAGCACTGCCCGGCAGGTCCGATGCGCGTGGCATTCACCGGGCGTGACGCAGATCGCTATCGCGTGGACATATCGGGAACATGGTTCGACAGCGGTGTGTCGTATGACGTGCGGGTTCAGGCGTGGCTGAATTGGGAAGGATCAGAAACAGGGTTGAAGTTGTGATCCGTCGGAGCCCGGAGCGTGAGCGACGGGGTAGCTACCCCGTCGCTCACGCTCCGGGCTCCGACGGATAGTCGCATCACTTTCCCGACTGGTCGCGCGAGAAGTACTCGGTCTTCGCGTACACGCTCAGGATCGTGTCGCCGAGCTCGAAGAACGTCCCCTCCTTCTCGTCCTTCGACAGCGCCAGGTCCGGGTACTTCGCCTGGAGCTGCTCCGCCGACAGCGCCTTCGCGTCCGCCTCGTCCGGGAGCAGGCCGGTGGCGCCGACGTAGAAGACGAGCGGCGACAGCTTCGTGCGGAACACGTCTTCGCTGCGGTCCTCCAGCTTCCGCTTCGCGTCGGCGAGCGCCTCCACGAACGCCGCCTTCGCCGGTTGCGTCCCCTTCGCGCGGGCCTTCACGATCGCCGCGAGCTTGTCGGCGCCCACGGATTCCAGCACCTTCACAGCCTGCCCCGTCGCCTTCAGGCCGAGGAAGTCGTCGAACAGGCCCTTCATCAAGTCGTCGACCTTCGTCACCTTCACCTTCGCCGACAGCTGCTTGTGCTTGTACGTGACGGTGCCGTCGAGCACGTCCTCGAACGCCGGCTTGTCGAGCGGCTTGCCGTCGGCGCCGATCACCTCGTACATGCGGTCGAGGAACTTGTTCGCGCTGTGCAGCTTCGACAAGTTCAGGATGGTGTGGTCGCCCACGTCGATCTTGTAACTCGTGCGCGTGTCCACCGAGCCCTCGGCGAGCGCTTGCTTCAGGTCCGTGTACGGGTTGGTGGTCGGGAAGTTGAGGTACAGCGACTTCGACAGGTAGTGCTTCTTCAGCTCCTCCATCTGCTCGGGCGTGAGCTCCGCCGACTCTTCCTTCAGGTGCGCGCCGCACACGCTCGACAGCACCTTGAGGCGGGCCAGTTCGTCGAACACGCCGGTGAGGTTGAGCGACCCACTGAACGGCGGTACCACGGGCAGGTCGTCGAGCTTCAGCGTGTACTCGGCGACGGGGTCGTGCCGGTCCGCCGGCGGGCCGTCGAGGAGTAGCACGCCCGCCTTCTGCAGAGCGGCGAAGAGCTTCGGGTCGGAAATCCTGACCTTGAAGTACGGGATGTTCAGCTCGCCGTCGCCGATGAGCGTGTAGTTGTTGAACGTCGTCAGCCCGGACAGGTCGATCCCCGCGACACTCGTGATCGGCGCGCCGCCGGCCGCGGGGACGAGCCGGACCTTGCGGACGAGCATCAGGTTCATCGTCGCCGTGTTGCGGTTCACGTCGAACGACGTGATCGGCAGGTATTCGTCGTCGCCGGCGAACTCGGTCTTCAGCGTCGGCTCGATCAGCTTGCCACTATCGTCGCGGCTCCCCTGGAGGCGTTTCAGCCCGCGGCGGACGTACACGTCGGCGAGAGCCTTGCGGTTGATGGTGAACCCGTCGCGGTGGGCGTCGAGGGTCTTCACCAGTTCCAGCAGCGGGATGCGGCGGTTGACCGGCACCTCCGTGAGGACGGTGTGGGATGCGAGCTCGTTCGGGTTGAGCAGTAGGAGCGTGTCGAGGTCGGCGGCGAAGGCGGCGGACTGGTTGTTGGTGAGCGCCCGCGAGTGGGTGATGGCGAGCGTGGCGTCGAAGGTGCTGCCGAGGGCGTACTTGGCGGTGTTCAGGTTGCCGTCGGCGAGGTTCGCCCGGCTGAACGCGAACACCGCCTCCGTCGTCTGCGCCTCGGGCGCGTCGAGCTTGTCGTACTCGGCGCGCGTCAACTTCTGGTAGTTGTAGACGACCGCGTCGTCCTCGTCCTTGAGCCCGCGGATGCTCAACTCGCCGGCGGTGCCGTTGACGCGGGCGGCGCTGCGCGACACGAACACCTGGTAGTCGAATCCCTTCTCCAGCGGCACGTCGATGGGCGGCGTGACGCTGCTGCCGAGCACCTTCGTGCTGCTGTAGAGCGAGTTGTAGACCGCCGCGATGTTTCCCGCCTTCACGCACGCCCCGCTGCCGGCGTTCGCCAGTCGGTTCAGCAGTCGGAAGTCGGAGTAGTCGGTGTAGGCGATGGTGTTGACGAACGCGTCGGTGCTCTTGAGCCCGGTGACGAGCGTCATCAGCGTGGCGGCCTCGGCGTTCGCCGACGGGTCGTTGGCGTAGCCGTCGGAGTGGACGGTGATCGCCGTCAGTTCGTCCGGCTTGATCTTCTCCAGTGCGAGCTTCAGACCGCCGGAGATGCACGTCGCGCCGGTCACCTGGAGCTTCTTGATCTCGCCCTGGTATTTGCTGTTCGCCTTCATGATCTCGCGGATCGGCGCCCGCTCGAAGTGGCACGTCGCGTCGCCCTCGCTGCTGTACGAGATGAGCGTCACCACGATGTCGAACTGGGCGTACTCGTCGAGCGTGAGGAGTTTCAGGAGCGTGTCGCGGGTGTCGGCCATCGCCGAGTACATGCTCCCCGAACGGTCCACGACGATGACGCTGTGGGCGACCGACTTCTTCTTCGGGTCGGGGGTGGGGCGGTCGAGCGGCCTCGGCTCGATGAGGTAGTACGCCCGCGGCTCCCCGAGCAGGTTGTACAGCGTGAACTTGGTCGCCTCGGTCGGGCGGACCAGTAGCGGCGCCGCGCCGGCCTCGGCCGCCAGCGTCGCCTTCTTCCCGCGCGTCGCGGGCGCCTTGGCCACCGCTTTCGGCTTGGCGGGAGCTTTCGGCTTGGCGGCGGCGGTTGCCTTCTTGGGGGGGGCCATGATGCGTTCCTGGAGACGTGAGACGGCCGCGCGGGGGAGCGGCGGAGTCTCATTCTGGGGGTGGTGAGTTCAGTCGGGAAAGCAAAAACCGGCGAAGTGGGGTGAGGTTACCGCGGTGTAAACGTGTACGGGAGGTCAGTAGTCGGCGCGGGGTTGCGTGAAACGCGCAGCCTCGCTATTCGCCCGCCCGAGGTGCGTCATGAAGCGGTGGGCGGACATCCTCTGGCTCCTGCTCGTCGGAGTGTACTCGTCGGCGTGGTGCGTCACCGCCGCGGCGCAGCTCGGGGCGACGTTCGACGAACCGCACCACCTCAACGCCGGCCTCACCGCCTGGCGCACCGGCAGCAACAAGCTCCTCATGACTGCCGGGTGCATGCCGCTGCCCGTGGACGTGCAGACATTGCCGATCTACCTCTGGGAGCAGTTCCGCCCCGAGCCGTTCCACCAGTACAAGGACATCGAGACCATCCTGCCGGTCGCCCGCGCCGCGAACCTCGTGTTCTGGTGGGCGTTCCTCGTCTACGCGATGCGGCTCGGCCGCACGTGGGGCGGGACGTGGGGCGGGCGGATCGCCGTCGGGCTCGTCGGGTTCGACCCGAACTTCCTCGGCCACGCGGCGCTCGCCACGACGGACATCTCCATCGCCGCGACGATGCTGGCGCTAGTCTATCACACGCACCACGGCGCCGGCCGCGGCTGGTGGCCGCGGGTGTTCGTGCCCGGCGTGTGCTTCGGGCTGGCGACGCTGGCGAAGGCGAGCGGGATGGTGTTCGGCGGGCAGGCGTTCCTCGTCATCGGCATCTGGCACCTCGCCAAGACCGGGGCGCTCACGCCGCCGCCGGGGAGTGGTTGGCGGGCGGCGGCCGCGCACGTCTGGCACGCCGGCTACGGGCTCCGCAAGGACGTCGCGGCGTCACTGCTGATCGGCTTCACCCTGGTGTTCGGCTACACCGGCTGCGACTGGGGCGTCGAGCCGACGTTCGTCACCTGGGCGGCGGGGCTGCCGGACGGACCGGCGAAGGACGCGCTCGTGCCGGTCAGCACGCACCTGCGCATCTTCCCGAACGCCGGCGAGGCACTCGTCCAGCAGATCAAGCACAACATGCGCGGGCACGGGACGTACCTGCTCGGCGAGTGGCACCACCGGGCAACGGTCGCGTACTTCCCGGTCGCGCTGTCAATGAAGACGCCGCTGCCGGCGCTGCTGCTCATCCTGCTGACGCTGGTGCTACAACCGCGGGCGTGGAATACGCCGGCGGGGTGGCTGGCGCTCGTGCTGCTGCTGTTCAGCTTCAACTGCCGCGTGCAGATCGGCGTGCGCTTCATGTTCACGCTGATGGCGGTCAGCTACGTCTGCGCGGCGTGCGCCAGCCGCGGCCGGCTGCGGTGGTTCGCGGCCGGGTGCGTCGCGGTCACGGCGGCGGTGTCGGTGGCGGCGTGGCCGCACGGGCTGAGCTACTTCAACCGCCTCTGGGGCGACCCGGAGCAGGGTTACACCCGCCTCCACGACTCGAACTACGATTGGGGTCAGGGGCTCCCCGAACTGAAGGCGTGGTACGCCGCGCACGGCGGCGACCGCCCGCTGGCGGTGTGGTACTACGGCACCGACCCGGCGATCCTGTACCCGCCGTTCCGGCACACGCACCTGAGCTTCGCCCCGCTGACGACCGGCGACGAGATCCCCGACCTCGCCGGCCGCGGCTACCTCGCGGTGTCGGTGTCGACGCTGTACGGGCACACGGCGGTCACACCGTCGTCGCGGGTCGCGTCCGACTGGTTGCTGGCGCGCGAGCCGGTGACGCGGACGCACACGTTCCTCATCTACGACGTGGGTTCGCCGTAGAATTCCGCGACATGTTCACCGACGCGCTGATCCTCACCGGCCCGACCGCTTGCGGGAAGACGGCCCTCGCGCTCGCCACCGCGCCCCGACTCGGGGCGGAGGTCGTGGCGATGGACTCCATGACCGTCTACCGCGGCATGGACGTCGGCACCGCCAAGCCCACCACCGCCGAGCGTGCCGCCGTCCCGCACCACCTCGTCGACGACCTCGACCCGTGGGAGAGTGGCACCGTCGCGTGGTGGCTCGGCCGCGCCGCCGCGGTCTGCGCCGAGTTGGCGGCGCGCGGGAAGCGGGCGCTGTTCGTAGGCGGTACGCCGTTCTACCTGAAGGCGCTGCTCCACGGGCTGTTCGACGGCCCGCCCGGCGACCCGGACCTGCGCCGCCGGCTCGAAGCCGAGGCGGAAGCCGTCGGAAAGGACGAGCTCCACGCGCGGCTGACAGCGGTGGACGCGAAGACGGCAGCGCGGCTCCACCCGAACGACGTGCGGCGCGTTGTGCGGGCGCTGGAGGTGTTCGAGCTGACCGGTAAACCGATTTCGAGCTGGCAGCAAGGCTGGGACACGGCAGCGTTCGCCGGCGACGCGGCACCGCCGCCAGCGCCGATCCCCGCCGTGGTGCTGGAACTGTCGCGCGACGTGCTCTACGACCGGATCAACCGCCGTGTCGGCGCGATGCTCGCCGCCGGCTGGCTCGACGAGGCGAGGCGGCTACGCGAGCGGCCGATCAGCCGGGAGGCGCGGCAGGCGCTCGGCTACCGCGAGCTGTGGGACTACCTTGACACGCCCGGTGCGAGCCTCGACGCCACCGCCGACCTGATCCGCACCCACACGCGCCAGTTTGCCAAGCGGCAATTGACGTGGTTCCGCCACCTGCCGACGCTCTTACCCGTTCCGGCCGACGCGCCGGACGCGGCGGGGCGGGTGTTGCGGGCGTGGGGGGCGGCTTGAGTCGGTGGTGCCTTTGGCTCGGGCACATGACCCTACTCGCTCCGTTGACGCTCGCCAAGGGATTCCGCCCTGGGCTAACCAAGGTGCCATCCGAGCCTGAAGCCCCGAGTCACGCGCCGCCTCAACCCACAGAGCGGACGGTGCAGCGGTTGCGGCCGCCGTCCTTCGCCTCCTTCAGCGCCGCCGCCGCCGCCTTGTAGAGTTGGTCGTACCCTACCGACACCCCCAGCGGCGCCACCGCTAGGCCGACGCTCACCGTCATGCGGATCGGTTTGTCGGCGTACTCGGTCGCCGCCGCCGCCACCCGGCCCCGCAGCCGTTCCCCGAGCACCTGCGCCCCGACCGCGTCCGTGTCCGGGGCGACCACCATGAACTCCTCGCCGCCCACCCGGCCGAGCGAGTCGGACCCGCGCACCGCGTCAGCCAGCACCCGCGCCAGCCACGCCAGCACGTGGTCGCCGCCGGTCTGCAGGTGGGCGGTGTTGATGTCCTTGAAGTGGTCGGCGTCGATCAGCGCCAGCGTCAGCGCCGACGGCGTGCGGGTACGGCGGATGAGCTCCTTCCGGGCGATCAGGTCGATGGCGCGGCGGTTGGCGAGGCCGGTGAGCTGATCGGTCAACGCCATCTGCTCGAGGATGCGGTTCTTCTGCTGGATCTGCGCCAGCGCCGCCTCAAGTTCGCGCGTCCGGTCGGCGACGCGACGTTCCAAATCCAGGTTCAGCTTTCGCAGGTCTTCGAGGAGTTGCTCGTGACTTCGTTCGAGCAACAGCGTGCGGGCGGCGGCGCGGAGGGTCTGGAGCAGGTCTTCGGGCCGCCACGGCTTGAGGACGAGCCGATGGACCTGGGTGTGGTTAATGGCGTCGGCGGCGTCTTCCAGGCGGGCGGTGCCGCTGAGCAAGACGCGCGAGGTCCGCGGGCTGTTGCGGCGGCACCAGTCGAGCAGGGCCAGGCCGGTATCGTCGGGCAGGTTGAGGTCGGTGAGAATGATGTCCACAGCGCGCTGGCCGACCACCCCGCGGGCCTGCTCGACGGTGCAGGCGGTAATCACCTCGAAGTCGTGGGCCAACTGCGCGGCCAGGACGGCGAGCACGCCGGGGTCGTCGTCCACGGCCAGGACGGAACACTTGTACCGTGTGACGTTCATGACCGGATCGCCACCCTGCGCACGGGTTCCGCCGGGGGCGGAACCCCACCGTGCTTCAAGGTATAACACGCCGGCCTAGCCCGGGAGGCCGAACGCCCGCAAAGTTTGCCCATACTAGCAGAACGGGCTAGACACCACGAACCGGACAAAACCGATGCGGGATATCGGAGTTACGGCGGGACGAAAGTTCGGCCCGGGAGGAGGAAAAGGTCAGTTCCTAAAAAAGTCCTGTTTTCGCGCGCTGTTTTCTTGAACCGTCAAGACTCGACGGTTAAAATCCCGTGCTGCTGGGGTTGCCACCCCTGTTGCGAGCGCAGCGGACGAGCCGGCCCGACGGCTCGGCTGGAGCTGTCCCGCCCGACGGACCGCGCGACCTTGTGACCGCGCCCGCCGAACGGTAGACGACTCTCGGTCGAGCCGCCGATTTTTTTGCCCGCGTGGTCCCGTCCCCTTATGCTGGGCGGACCCGGGCCAGGCCGCTCCCCCGACCGACGCCGCACCCCGACTGATGCCGCACGCGCCCGGCGGCCGATATGGTGGGTTCCGGGTGGCACCCCGCTGACGTCCACGAACCTCCAACACGCAGGAAGGCCAGAGGCCGCCATGAAGACTGCCGCCAGGCGCACACGTTCCGGTCAGTCGGCCAAAGTCGCCGACACCGGCCTGACGACGTTCTCGTCGGACCTGCTGACGCCCGAGGAAGAGCGGGAACTGCTGACCAGCTTCTGGGACTGCAAGAGCGAGTTGGTGCGGGTGCTGGTGCGCCACTTCCCGGCCGAGCTGCGGGCCAGCCGACCGCCGCTGGAGCCGTGGCCGATGGCCCAGTTCATCCGCGAGCACTGCACCGAGGCCCGGTGCGAAGACGTCGTCGCCGTCCGCCGACTCCGCGACCGGTACGTCCACTTCAAGCACCGGCTCGCCAGCGCCAACATCCGCCTCGCCGCCCACGTCGCCAAGCGCTTCCGCCACCACAGCCTCGCCTACAGTGACCTCCTTCAGGAAGCCGTCTGCGGGCTGATGCAGGCCATCGACCGGTTCGACGTTTCGCACGGCACCCGGCTCGCCACGTACGCGACGTGGTGGATCCGCCAGACGCTCCAGATCGCCGTCGCCCGCCAGAGCCACCTCGTCAGCCTCAGCCCGCACCACTTGCAGGAACTGGGTCTGCTCCAGCAGGAGAGCGAGGCGCTGGCCCACGGCGGTAAGCACCTGCCCAGCCCGCAGGAACTCGCCAGTCGGACCGGCAGCTCGCTCGAACACCTGACCCACCTCCAGACCGCCACCCGTACCCCGGTCAGCCTGAACGCCGTCCTGGACGACGACAGCGACTTCAAGCTCACCGAGGCGATGCCGGACACGGGCACGCTGGTGATGCAGGAGAACAACGAGCGCCAGGAGGCTCTCGGGTTCCTGATGGAAAACCTCCGCCCCCGCGAGCGGAAGGTACTCGACCTGCGGTTCGGGCTGACCGGCAACGGCACGCACAGCCTCCGCCAGATCGGCCACCTGCTCCGGATTTCCAAGGAGCGCGTCCGCCAGATCCAGAACCGGGCGCTCGAGAAGCTCCGGTCCAGCGCCGAACGGGTCGGCTGGGAGCCGAACCTCCTGCTGGAGTAGTCGAGTAATAGGCAGCCGATGTGCCACGCGGGCGGCGAAAGCCGCCCGCGTTCGCGTTTCCGGGGTACGGTTGAACGAGTCGTACGGGCTATTCGGGTCGGCCACATCGCTCGCGCTGAACACGCGTGACCATAAGTGACTTGATTTGCGGAGTTCACGCCGCTCGGATGACCAGTCGCCGCGGTCGGAAACACCGGCTGTCGTTGGACTTGAGCCATCGTCCAGCCTCGTGCGGGGTGTACTCGGGTGTGACCATAGGTGACTTTTCATGTCTCTCGGGTCGCCCTGATACCCGATCCGGTTGGAACCGTCCGGTTTGAGTTTGGTGTGGCCGGCGTCCCGCCGGCCGTCCCCGCACCGGCCGGCGGGACGCCGGCCACACCAGACCAGACACCCTCAACCGGACCGGGTATGAGTGTGGGGCCGCGCCGGGCGTGTGCCCGGACGCCACCGCCTGACGCAGGCTAGCGCCGCCGGTTGCCTGCCCGCGCGTGGGTTATGCCCCCGGCGTGGAGTAGCTTGAGATCAGGACGTCGGACATCGTGATGGTAATGGGAGGCGTGGGCGGTTTCGCCGGCGGCTTTGCGGGCGGGGTCTCGCGGGCGGTCACCAGAACCTCGACCGGTTCGTAGGCGGTGGCGAACACGGCGGACGGCAGGGTACGGGCGTCGAGAGCTTCGACGCTCGGGCGGAAACGGCGCATCGAGAGAGCCTCCAAAATGGGAACGACGGGGCGAGCCTCGTCACCAGGGCTAATCCCGAAATCCCCATTCCGGCGGCCACGAAACCGTGGTCGCGAGATTCTGCGACCCGGTCGGATGTGCGGCGACCCTCGGGTCGCCACACACAGATCCCGGTCAGTTTTTGCCGAACAGCACGTCATCGGTGCCGATGTCCCAGAGCACCTCTTTCTTGCGGAGCGAGACCGAGCCCGGGTTCTCCCATGACGGCGGGGCGTTCTGCGTCGGGGTGCGGGTCTCGACGTGGCCGTCCGCGAAACACACGTTGGCGATCCCGTCGTGCCGGAAGTGGACGTTCGGGAACTGCTGCGACGGGGCCGACAGATACCAGTTCTCAGTCAGCTTGTCGAACGGCGCCGCGAACGGCGCGTTGGCGGAGTCGGCGAACGCGATCGTCGCCGACGTGCCGCGGCGGTTGCTCACCGACACGATCGTCTCGCCGGCCACGTCCCAGGTCGAAAAGTTGTCGTTGTAGGCGTAGCTGGCGACCGGGATGTCGAACCGCAGGGTGAACCGCTCGGGGGTGAAGTTCGGGCACTGTACGATGGCCCGGTTCCCCTCCAGGTACGGGGCCAGGATGCCGCGGCTCGGGTCCATGACCCGCGGCGTCGAGGTGTTGTTGGTGATGAGCCCGAACCAGTACAGGTCGCTGAACGTCTGCGTCGGCACGGACTTCGTGGACGAGACGACGAACCGGCCGTTGTTCGCGTCGGCGTGGTTGTGCAGGGCGAGGCCGAGTTGCTTCAGGCTGTTGGCGCACTTGCTCCGGTTGGCAGCCGCGCGGACCTTCTGGACGGCCGGCAGCAGTAGGCCGATCAGGATCGCGATGATGGCGATCACGACGAGCAACTCGATGAGCGTGAACGCGGGACGACGGACGGACACGTGAACCTCCTGCCGGGTCGGGCAGAGGCCGTGGCTTCCGGGGGCGTCACGGGCGGGGCGGCGCACCCGCGCGGGTGCGTAGAAAAGCCGTGCCCGCGCGGACGCCCGGTGCCGGGGCATCACGGCGATGGACACGACGGGCAGGTCTTCTGGCTCTCGGCTCCAGCGGCCCGGCCGACCTTCCCGGAAGTAGTGGGTAGTGGTCAGTAGGAAGTGGAGAGTCAGAAACCGGAATGGTTTTCTTGACCGCCCACCGCCCACCGCCCACCGCCCACCGCCCACCAGTGGCAGTGTGGCCGGGCCTCGCCGATTACAGCGGCGGCCCCGCGCCGGATTCTCACCGGCTTCCCTCTTCGTCCCGCCGCGGCGCCGGCTGGCGTGCGGACGGGAACCTGTCGCGTGAGGGGGGATGATACGCACCGGGCGGGTGGCGACAAGCGGGTGTGAAATTCCCGCAGGACAAGAAGGTGGGCCTCCGCGGGGCCGGAACCGGTCTGAGGAATTGCTTCCGTGGCGTTGACCAGCCAGAGTAGAACGCCCCACGACCTGCACCCGGAGCCGTCGTGAACTCCCTTCTGGTCCGCTCCGCACTCACCCTCGTCGCCTGCCTCCTCGTCCGCTACGGCCTCGGCCAGGCCGGGCTCATCACGTCGGTGAACCCGCTCGGCGACTTCGAGTCGCCGCGGACCCCGCAGGATGTGGTCACCGGCGGCGGGCCGCCCGCCCCCGCGGCTCCCGGGAATGCGCCGACCCGGTACACACACCCGTTCGACCAGCGGCCGGGTGTAGCCCCACTGCACCCGGCGGACCGTGAACCGGTCCTGCCCGTGATCACAGAAGATCCAACCCCATAGCCCGGGTCAACACGCGACCGCACCACCTCGGCCACATCGGCCTGCCACTGCGGGCCGTGGTAGCCGCCGACGCACCGTCGTGCGGTACCGTCCCCGTCCTGCGGGGGCGGGAAGGCTCGGCGGGCTCATCGCTCCATTCATGTCGCCTCCCGCCCGATTCGGAGGCCCTGGCAACGGCTTACGCTCTGCCAGAACAGAGCCTAACACCTCGCCCGCTACGCCGATTGCGTGTCGGCGTACCTCCGGGTATCCTCCCCACCACTTCACCTCATCACGCAGGTTCACCATGCCCGACCTGGCCGACGGCGAGACGGTCGAGATGAAGGGGTCCGGGTCGAAGCCGTACCAGTTGCGGAACGTCGGCGGGGTGTACTCCTGCACCTGTCCGGCGTGGCGGAACCAGTCCACCGCGATCGAGCGGCGGACGTGCAAGCACCTCCGCAAGCTCCGCGGCGATGCCGCCGAGGAGGCCCGCCTCGGAGCCGCGCTGCCGCAGAAGCCGGCCGCGGCCGACGGCGACGCCGCCGGCCCGCCGGTCCTCCTCGCCGAGACGTGGGACAACGCCCGCGACCTCGCCGGGTGGTGGATGAGCGAGAAGCTCGACGGCGTGCGGGCGTACTGGGACGGCAAGCGGTTCATCTCCCGCCAGGGCAACCTGTACCACGCCCCCGACTGGTTCGTCGAGGGGCTGCCCGACCTGCCACTCGACGGCGAGTTGTGGGTCGCCCGCAAGGCGTTCCAGCGGACGGTCGGCGTCGTCCGCCGGCAGGACAAGCCGGACACCTGGAAGGAGGTCCGCTTCCTGGTGTTCGACGCGCCCGCGGCGGGCGGGCCGTTCGAGGAGCGGGTGAAGTTCCTCGCGGACGGTCTCGCGGGGTGGAAGGTGAAGTTCGCGGCGCTCCACCCCCACGAGTTGTGCCGAGGCGTCGACCACCTGCGCGAGGAGTTGGCGCGGGTGGAGGGGCTCGGCGGCGAGGGGCTAATGCTCCGCGAGCCGGGGTCGGAGTACGAGGCCGGGCGCTCGAGCACGCTCGTGAAGGTGAAGAGCTTCCGCGACGACGAGGCGGTGGTGATCGGGCACGAGCCGGGGAAGGGGCGGCACGCCGGCCGCCTCGGGGCGCTGACGGTGCGGCTCGCCAGCGGCAAGCTGTTCAGCGTCGGCACGGGGTTCACCGACCGGGAGCGGCAGGCCCCGCCGCCGGTCGGGGCGACAATCACCTTCCGGTATCAGGAGCTCTCGGACGCCGGCATCCCGCGGTTCCCGAGCTACGTCGGCCTCCGTACCGACGGCGCGGGGTGACGCCAGCCTGCGCCGGCGTCACGACCGCACGACCTCCGCCACGTCGAGTACGTACACCTGCCGCTGCGCGTCGTGGCAGCCGTCGACGCACACCTTCGTGCCGGTGCGGTCCCAGCGCGGGTGGAGGTCGCAACGGACCGGGCCGGTGAACCGCGGCGGCGAGTGGAACGCGTTCAGCGGGTAGCGCCGGCCGGTCGCCACCTTCAGCAGCATCAGGTGCTGGTTCCGCTCCTTGTCCGGGTAGGTGTCGTTGAGCACCCACGCCCGGTCCGGCGAGTAGGAGCAGTGCCCGTCTTGCATCACGTCGGGGAAGACGACCTCGGCCGGCCGGCCGGCGGCGGCGTCGAGCAGGTAGAAGCGGTTGCCGCGGTCGGCGGTCCGCGCCCACGCGAGGATCGTCGTCTCGTCTCGCCAGTCGTAGTGCGACACCATGCCGGCGTCGTGGACGAGTTTCAGCCCGGTGCCGTCGGCGTTCGCCGCGTACAGGCGCGTCTGCCACGTCCGGTCGTCCGGCTTCTTCCAGCGGTGGAGGAAGGCGAACCGCGTCCCCTTCTGACTGTACTGAAGGTGGTTGACCCAGTGGTGCGCCCCGTCGAACCGCGCGTCGGGCCGGTTCGCCGCGAGTTGCTTCAGCGTGACGACCAGTTCGTGCTTGCCGGTGGCGAAATCCATCCGCCACACGCCGAGTTGTTCGGGAGCCGGGTCGCCCGCGAAGCGCTCGGTGTAACTCGCGTACCCGTAGCCCGGCCGCAGCCGGTGGAGCCGCGCGAAGTCGAGCGTGACCGCCTCCGTCCCCGCCGGGTGAACCGCGTAGACCGGTAGCGGCAACGTGCGGGCGCGACGGCTGGCGGTGTCGAGGACCGTGGCCGACGGGCGCCCGTCGGTGAGGCTGTTGAAGACGACCTCGGTGCCGCCGGGCGTGCCGAGCCACTGGAGCATCGTCCCCTGCTGCCAGCTCCACGCCGGCGTGCGGCCGAGTTCGACGAACCGGTCGCCGTCGCGCAGGTCGACCATGCCGACCGTGAGCGTGTCGGCGGCGGTCGGCTGGCGGTCCGCGAAGCCGGTCTGGTTCACGAGCAGGTAGCGGCCGGTGCGGTCCCACGGCGTCTTGTCGTAGTAGCCGAAAAAGTGGTGCGCCGGGCCGCGCGTCACCGCCCGCGCCGGGACCGGCGTCGGCGCCTCGGGGCGCGGCTGCTGCCCGCATGCGGTGCCGGCGGCGAACCCGGCCGCGACCGCGGCGAATTCCCGGCGGGAGAGGGTGTCCATCGGAACCTCGGTTCGGGAAGATGCGTCGGAACGGTGCTGCCGTTGTAGCGACCCCGGAGCCTCCCCATGCGTCCCGCTCTCGCGCTGTTCGCCCTCGCCGCCGGCGTCGTCGCCGCGGCCGACCCCGCCGCCCGCGCCCAGCCGAAGGCGGTGACGATCAAGCTGAACAAGCTCGCGGCGCCGGCCCCGGCCGGGTGGGTGAGCGAGAAGCCGAAGTACACGCTGCGGTCGTACCAGTTCCAGCTCCCCGGCGAGAAGGGCGGCCCGGCGGGCGAGCTCATCGTGATGCCGGAGAGCGATCCGAAGGCGGGGAAGGTGTTCCCGCGCTGGAAGGCCCAGTTCGCCACGACCGACGCCGCGAAGGAGTCGAAGCTGGCGCTCAAGGACGCGACGGTGGACTTCCTCGACGTGACCGGGACGTGGAAGTACCGGGAGCGGCCGTTCGACCCGAAGTCGAAGGAGGAGGAGCGGGTGGACTACCGGGTGGTGTGGGCGGTGATCGGCGAGAAGGACGAGGCGACGCACGTGCGGATGAGCGGTCCGAAGGAGGTGGTGGCGAAGCACTACCCGGCGTTCGAGAAGTGGCTCAAGGAGCTCAAGTAATCGCTGGCGCCGTGCCGCCCACCGTGGTCGGTCGCCAGTCATGGGTTCGGCCGTCGCCCGACCAGCGCCACAACGCACTCCCCGCCTCACCAGTGCGGTTCGCCGGCCCTAATCACGACATTGAATCGCCAGGAGGCACTGAATAATCGCTGGGAATTGCTGAAAAACCAGCCGAAAATGAGAACGGGCCGCCGGGTGTTACCCCGGCGGCCCGCCTGCCCAAGCCTCTCCCCGTATCCCGCTGATACGGGGAGGGTTGCCATGCCGAATACCTCTTACGCAGGCGCCGTGCCAATCCGCCGATTTCGCGCCGCGCAAGCCTTCGCCCGCGGCGCGTTACCCGGGTGAATCGCCCCGCGACGGATGCCCGGCGAACCCTCCCGGAATCGACGCATGTTCCCCGAATTCACCACCCCCGCCCGGCCGATTCATCCCGGGGTTGTCACCTTCGTCGGCACCGACGGCATCGAGCGGTCCGAGCCCGCCGACCGGCTCCCCGAGTGGCTGGCCTACGCCCCGGACGCCGACGGGCGGGCCGTGCCGGTCGTGCGGGTCGTGCGGGTGAAGACGGACCGCTCCACCGGCTTCCGCAGCTACGCCGCCGACGGCCGCTTGCTGTGGGTCGGCGTGACCGTGGCCGCCGCCCCGGCCGAGACGTTCGTGACGACCCCGCGCCCGACCCCGGCCCGTCCGGCGAGCGCCGAGTACGCCCCGGTCGGCTGGTTCTAACCTTCGGTGGTCATGCCACGAGCGCTGAGGCCGAGCTGGTGGGTGTACGTGGTCCGGTGCGCGGACGGGACGCTCTACACCGGCGTCAGCACCGACCCCGACCGCCGGCTGGGGCAGCACAACGCGGGCACGGCGTCGAAGTACACGCGCGTCCGCCGCCCGGTCGAGCTCGTGTACCGCGAGCGCCGCCGCGGCCGCTCGGACGCCCTGAAGCGCGAGGCGGCGCTGAAGGCGCTGCCGCGGCGGGCGAAGCTGGCGCTCGTCGCCGCGGCGTGACGGTCAGTCGTAGTTCCCCACCCGCCCGCTCGTGAACGCCTTGTCCCCGGCGACGGGGCACACCTTCATCTCCGCGATGGACGGGATCACCGGCACGGGCCGCTCACCCAGCCGCGATTGCCGAAGGCGGGTTCCACGACGGTGAGGGAGCGGTCGCAACTCGTTGGGTTGTGCGGCCGTCGTGTCGCGCCCGGGCCAACGACTGGCCGGCTCACACCGGCCGGTCGCCTCACCGCGGCGACGTCCACGCCCGCACGGTCTTGTCCGACGAGGCGGTGTACAGCAGCCGGCCCGACGGCGCGAACTCCGCCACCCGCACCGCGTCGGTGTGCCCCTTCAGTTCCGCCCGCAAGCGGCCCGTCGTCGCGTCCCAGACACGGACCACGTTGTCGTCGCCGCCGGTCACCAGCGTCGCCCCGTCCGGACTGAACGCGGTGCAGAAGACGATCCCGCCGTGTCCCTTCAGCGACACCAACTCCTTCCCGGACTTCGCCTCGTAGATTCGTGCGAAACCGGTATCGCCGACCGCCGCCAACTTCGTGCCGTCGGGCGAGAAGCGCAGCGCGGTCACCTTCTGGTTGTCGAGTGCGACCGTGTTCGACGGGCGGAGCCCCTCCTGGACTTCCCCCTTCAGGATCGGCATGTGAATCCGCCCGCCGGCGGTTGAGACGGCGTACCGCTCGCCGTCCGGCGCGACCGCGGCGAGGAGCACGTCGGTGTCGTACCGGGCGGACGCGAGGTAGTCCGGCCCGTTCACGGGCGGCTCTGTCAGGTACACGTTCGGGCGCACGACGAGCGTCTTACCGTGCCCCTCTAGCCAGAGCGCGGCGCCGGCCGAGAACCCGAGGAACCGCGTGTCGCTCCCGCCGACGCCCCACGCCTTCTGGTCGGTCGTGTCGGTGAGGGTGAACCACACGCTGCTCCGCTCTTGGCGGATCATGAACAGCTTCGTCCCATCGGTGGAGAACGCGAACTGGTCGTAGTCGCGCAACGCGTTCGGCGTGCCGGGCGGCGCGCCCTTGAGCTTCCGCACCCGGTTCTTGCCGGTGAGCGGGTCGCACAGGAACAGGTTCCCGCCCGCGTCGCCGGCGGCGAGTTGGGTGGCCGAGCACGCCAGTGCGGTGACCGGGTGATCGTGGGTGAGTACGAACGCCTCGCGCCACCCGGGCGCGGGCGCTGCTGGGCGCGGTTGCGCGGCCGGTTGGGCCGGTGGTTGCGACGGAACGGCGGGGGGCTGGCCGGCGACCGACGCGGTCACGAGGACGGTCAGCGCGAGGCCGGCGGCGAGGCCGAAGAGGCGGCCGGTTACGGCGGCGAGGCGGGTCAGGAGCATGGCGTTCACCACCCGGTCGGACAGGGCCGCGGCCCGCGAGGGCACGCTCCCTCCCGGCGCACGAACGGCCGCGTTCAAGAGTCGAATCGGCACCCGCGCCCAGGCGTCGCGGGTGAGCAGCGCGGCGACGACCGCCGCCGGTACGCCGACCCCGCGGCGGGCCAGGCGGGCGGCTAGAAGCGTCCGGCCGCGGGCCACGCGGGCGGCGATTGTGCCGGCGGGGGTGCCGGTGAGTTCCGCCGCTTCACGCCGCGTCTTCCCCTGGAGGTCGCACAGCACGAGCGCGGCGCGGTATCGCTCCGGGAGCCGGGCCAGCTCCTCGTCGAGGAGCGGGAGCACGTCGTCCCACGGGCCGGGCACCGGGGTCGGCGGGTCGGTCTGCGTCAGGTCCGTTTCGCGCGTCCGTCGCCGCCCGGCCGCGGCGCGGGCCTTGCGCGCGGTGCGGCTGGCGACGCCGTAGAGCCAGTTGCCGAGCAGGTGCGGGCGGTCGATCGCCGCGGCCCGGCGGACGAGCACGAGGAACGCGGCCTGGAAGGCGTCCTCGGCGTCGGGGCCGGCGACACGGCGGCACACGCCCCACACCATCGGCGCGTGCCGGCGCACGAGGGAATCGAGTGCGGCGGGGTCGGCCCCGGCGCGGTAGGCGGTGAGCAGTTGCTCGTCGGTCGGCTCGGGGTCGGCGGCCCCCGGCACGCCGCGCCGGAGCCGGCGGACGACCTCGTGGGTCATGCGATGTCCCGTGTGCGGGCGGCACCCGCGGCTACCAGGGTACTCCCGGAAGTCGGCGGATTGATGCGGGGATTTCCGCGGACGGGGTGAGAATCGAAACGCCACGGCGATGATCCGGAGCTACCCCGCCGTGTCCGGGAAAAGGCCAAGTCTTCCGAGCAGGGTGCGGAGTTCAACCATGTCCGGGTTGTTGATCCCGAGCGCCGCGATCGTCGCCCGGCCGTTCGGGGTCAGCCCCGACAACTCGCCCGGCTCGTCCTCGGACCAGGCGAAGTGCTCGTCCCACACGTCCTCGCGGGGGTGGAAGAATCGTACCGGTTCCCCGCTCTCGGTCTCGGGATCGGGGCCGAACGCGGCCGCCCATTTGTGGGAGTTACAGTGGGGGCAGGTCAGGGCGAGATTCGACAACTCGTTCGAACCGCCCGCCGCCTTCGGAATGACGTGGTCGATCGGGAACGTCGCGACCTGGCCGCGGGTCGGCAGGTGGCAGTATTCGCACCGGAACCCGGCCCGGGTGGTCACCTCGGCCCGCCGCGCCGCGGAGAACGCGCTCACGCGCCGACCGCCGTCGGGTCGGCGCCGAGCTGGCGCAGGGCGAGTTCGGCTTGCAGCCGCTCGATCGACCGCTCCTGGGTGAACGCGACCCACGCCGTCAGCTCCTCCCGCTCCTCGGGCGACAGCGACTCCTTCCGCTCGCCGAGGTCGAGGATGCGGCGGTCGAGGGCGGGCGGAAGGATGTACCCGGCGACCCGGCGGAGCGCGGCCAGGGCCGAGTTCCAGGCGGGGTCGGTGGCGGGCGGGGCAGACATGGCTCAACCTCCGGACGGCTCGGGCTTGCCCCCAGTATAACCGCACACCGCCTCCGCCCCCACCAACGGCGCCCGGCACGCGAAGTCACGGCAAACGTACACCGTCGGCCGCCCGCCCACTGCCGGACGGTCGATGAGCAGCGGCAGGACGTCCGCCGGCGCCGGCGATGCGGGGTCGTGGAAGGCGAGTACCTGATGCGGGCGGAAGCGGGCCTGTAGCTCCGTCAACACCCCTTCCATCTCCGCGTTCATCGGGCCGACCACGGCGACCTCGTCTACCGGGCCGAGGTGGAAGTCGAGGGCGATGAGCATCTGCCCGAGCGCCGTCGGGTGGTCCTCCATCAGCCCGCGGTAGCCCTTCAGTGTGGCGACCGCCTTCTCGGCGAAGTCGCGGCGGCCGGTCAGCTTGGCGAGGCGGAGCAGCACCGTCACTGCCACCGACGTGCCGCTCGGCGTCGAGCCGTCGTGCTGCTCCTTCGTGCGGGCGATGAGCGGCTCGTGGTCGTCGGCGGTGAAGAAGAACCCGACGCCGCCCGGGTCGGCGAAGTGCTTGAGCATCGCGTCGGCGAGCTCGACCGCGGCGCGGAGGTACTGGGCGTCGAAGAATGCTTCGTAGAGCGTCACCAGCCCGTCGGCGAGGAAGGCGTAGTCTTCGAGGTAGCCGGCGAGCTTCGCCGTTCCGGCGGCACTCGCGGAGCGGAACAGCCGGCCGTTCGCGTCGCGGAGGTGATGCAGGCACCAGTCGGCGGAAGCGACCGCACACACCAGATAGAAGTGGTCGCCGAACGCGGCGCCGGCTTTCGCCAGCGCGGCGATCATCAGCCCGTTCCACGCCGTCAGAATCTTCTCGTCGCGACCGGGCCACACCCGGGCCGACCGGACCGGGATGAGTTTGCGTTTCACCTCGGCAAGCTTCGCCCGGAAGTCGGACTCAGCCATCCCCAGGCGTACGGCGTCGTCTCCATCGCTCCGGGCGCGGAAGAGGATGTTGTGCCCCTCGAAGTTTCCCCCCGCGGTGATGCCCCACACGCGGCACGCGAATTCGCCAAGTTCGGGGCCGAGTGCGGCGCGGATCTCCGCCTCAGTCCAGACGTAGAACTTCCCCTCCTCGCCTTCACTGTCCGCGTCCAGGGAACTGAAGAACGGCCCTTCCCCGTTGCTCGTCATCACGATCAGGGCGTAGCTCAGCGTCTCGCGGGCGATCTGCTGGTAGAACGGGTTGCCCGTCAGTTGCCAGCCCTCGACGTAGGCCAGTGCCAGGAGCGCGTTGTCGTACAGCATCTTCTCGAAGTGCGGGACGAGCCAGCGCTCGTCGACGCTGTAGCGGGCGAAGCCGCCGCCGAGCTGGTCGTACATCCCGCCGCGGGCCATCTTGTCGAGCGTCAGACGGGCCATGTGTAACGCCTGCGGGTCGCCGAAGCGGTGGGCGAGGCGGAGCAGTACGCGCAGCTCCAGCGCGTGCGGGAACTTCGGGGCGTGGCCGAACCCGCCGTTCACCGGGTCGAAGTTCCGCTGCACCGAGGCCAGCGCCGACCGCAGGACGTCCTCTGAGAGGTGCGTGTCGCCGGCCGGCAGTTCCGCCGACTGCGCGAGGACCGCCGCCACGTTCTTGCCGACCTCGGCGATGCGGTCGCGGCGGTTCTTCCAGGCGTCGAGGATGCTCGCCAGGAGGGTACGGAAGGCGGGCTTGCCGTGGCGGGCGTAGCGGTCGTCGGGCGGGTAGTAGGTGCCGGCGAAGAACGGCGTCAGGTCCGGGGCGAGGAACACGCTCAGCGGCCACCCGCCGCCCTCGCGGGTGAGGACGTGCAGCGCGTTCATGTATACGGCGTCGAGGTCCGGGCGCTCCTCGCGGTCCACCTTGATGCAGACGAAGTGCTCGTTGAGCACCGCCGCCGTCGCCGCGTCCTCGAAGCTCTCGTGCTCCATGACGTGGCACCAGTGGCACGCCGAGTAGCCGACGCTGAGGAAGATCGGGCGGTCGAGCGCCCGGGCGCGCCCCAGCGCCTCGGCGCACCACGGATACCAGTCGACGGGATTGTTGGCGTGCTGGCGGAGGTACAGGCTCGTCTCGGCCGCCAGCCGGTTCGGGGGCACGGGAGGGGTTCCGGGACGGGACGGGACGGCGACACCGCGGACGCCGCCCGGGGCGTTGTCCCGGGCTATCGTATCCCAGCCCCTTCGGGCTGAAGAGGGTGATTGGTCCGGTGGGACCGGCGTCCCGCCAGTCAATAGAGTCGCTGCACAATAAGAGGCTACCCCGGAACCGGCCGGCGGGGAAAGGGGCAGGTAGCATTGCACCGGCCGGCCCCCCTAAATAGCCCGGACCGTGCTCGCCGACAATCACTTTACCCATCCCGCGCCGCCGCCCCCGGCGGCGCGCAATTGTCACCACTTTGTCACGAATCCTATCAGCAGGCGTTAACAACCGCCGCGTTAGAGTGTCTATCAAGGTGACCGCACCGTGCGGCGCCGGAGGGTTCGTCATGCGTTCCTTACTCGCACTCATCTGTCCGCCCGCCGCCGTCCTGGCCTCGGGCTCCCGCTCCGATCTGGCGGCCAACGCCGCCCTCACGCTGTTGTTCTTCGTCCCCGGCGTTGTCCACGCCCTCGGCGTGGTGGACCGCTTCGCCACCCACCGCCAATACGATTCGGTCATGCGGGCGATGGAGCGTTCCGGCTCCTGACCGCAACTGCCTACCCCGCCGCACGTTTCGCCCAATCGCCCGCCTGGCCCTCGTTCCAACAAGGTTTCCTGCAGTTGACTCGTTGGCCACTGGATGGGGATTCTCTCCCGATCAAGAGAGTGGTTCGAGCGACTCGATTCGCCCTCCCGCCGCCGTCCGCGGCGTGCGATAATCGCGGCTCCTTCTCCCGGAGCTGACGATGACCCGTTTTCTCGCGCCCGCCGCCGTCGCCGTTCTCGTCGCCACACTCCCTACCCTCGCCCAGCCCGCCGACGGCTGGGTGCCGCTATTCAACGGTAAAGACCTCACCGGCTGGGGCTACAAGGACAAGGCCGGCGAGAAGTTTGAGTCGTTTGACGGCAAGACCGTGGCGTCGGACGGGCGATACTCGGCGAAGGACGGCGTACTGACGGTCAACCCCGGCAAGGGGCTCAAACAGTTGTGGACGAAGGCGGCGTTCGGGACCGACTTCGAACTGCGGCTGGAGTTCCGCGCGGCGGTGAATGCCGACAGCGGGTTGTTCGTCCGCGGGCCGCAGCTCCAGGTGCGCGACTACCCCGTTGCCGGGCCGTACAAGAGCCTGACCAAGCACAAGGCGCAGGACTGGAACGAGGTCGTGGTGGTCGTGAAGGGCCAGACCGCGCACTGCACGAGCAACGGCGAGGTGCTGGAGGCGGCGCTGAAGCTGCCGGCGACCGGCCCGATCGGGCTGGAGGCGGACCGCGGGACGATGGAATACCGCAACATCCGCATCAAGCCCGCCGCGAAGTGACGACCGGGCCGGCTCCGTGTAAGCTAGTGCTGCACAGCCACTTGCCGCCGAATCTCGTGAGTATCGTGGCCGAAGAGTTCAACACCCCCGAGTTCCACGAGCTGCTGGCGCGCATCCGGGCCGGCGACCCGGCCGCGCGGGACCGGCTCATCCGCGCATGCCAGGACCGGCTGGAACGGCTCGCCCGGCGGATGCTGCGCGGGTTCCCGAACGTCCGCCGCTGGGCCGACACCGGCGACGTGTTCCAGAACGCGGCGATGCGGCTGCTGCGGGCGCTCGACCAGATGGACGTGGCCGACACGCGCGGGCTGTTCAACCTGGCGGCGACGATGATCCGCCGCGAGCTGATCGACCTGGCGCGGCACTTCAACGGGCCGGAGGGGCTGGGGGCGCACCACGCCAGCCGCCCGCCCGGAGAGCCCACCCCGGACCGCCCCGACCCGGCCGCCGACCCGGCGAAACTGGAGCGGTGGACGGCGCTGCACGAGGCGGCCGAGCGTCTCCCGACCGAGGAGCGTGAGGTGTTCGGGCTGGTGTTCTACCACGGGTGGACACAGGCCCAGGTCGGGACACTCTTGAACATCGACCCGCGGACCGTCCGCCGCCGCTGGCAGGCCGCCTGCCTCGCCCTCCACGCCGCCCTCGACGGCATGCTGCCGGACGAATAACCGAGCTGCTCGCGTCGCCTGCACAAACGACGGAGCCCGGGATCGCCCCGGGCTCCTCGCGTTTCAGACGGTCCGCGGCCTACCCGACGAACACGCCGCCGGTGTAGCCCGGGAGGAGGTCGAACGACTGGAGCAGGCCGAAGTCGGACCCGCGGTACGCCTCGACCCGCGACCCGCCGCCCTCGCCGGCCCCGATCAGGATGTCGGCGAACCGGTCGCCGTCGAGGTTCTTGGCGGCCACCCGGACGCCGCCGCGGTTCTCGACGTCGCCGAGGAACGTGTTGAGCAGCGGGGCGTTCAGCGCCGTCCCCACGCCCTGGCTGAGCATGGTCGCGCTGTCCAGGACGAGCACCCGCGGGCCGCCGCCCGGGCCGGCCCCGCCGACGATGTCGGCAAACCCGTCCCCGTTCACGTCCCCGACCGCGACGTACGCCCCGTTCCGCAGCGCCGGCTCGAACAGGAAGAAGTCGCCGATCACGTTCAGCTTGGCCCCGGCCCGCAGGGCCGCCCCGTCGTAGATCGAGATCCGCGGGCCGCCGCCGAACCCGGCCGACACCACCAGGTCCGCGAACCCGTCGGCGTTCACGTCCCCGAGCGCGGCCCGGGCGCCGCCGCGGAAGTTGACGTCGTCGATCCCCAGGAAGTTGGCGAGCTGGGTGAAGTTCCCGCCGCGGACGATCGTCACCCGCGGGCCGCCGCCCAGGTCCGGGGTCATCACGATGTCGGCGATGCCGTCCCCGTCCACGTCGCCGGTGCTCACGAACACGCCGCCGGTGAACGTCTCGAACGGCCGCAGCGTCAGGATCGTCCGGTTGTTCGTCCCGTCGATCACCAGCACCGTCGCGGTGATCGTCGGCCCGGACCCGATGACGTAGTCGGGCACGCCGTCCCCGGTCACGTCCGCGACGGCCATCCGGATGCCGCCGGTGAACCCGGGGCTGCCGGCGTCCACCTCGCCGCCGAACCCGGGGGGGAACGGGTTGAGGCTCGTCAGCGGGGTGCCGTCGGGGCGGTACACCGTGACGACCGGGCTGCCGTCCACCCCGGTGGCCGCGGCGTACACGCCGGTGAGCCCCTCGGTCGGGCTCGGCCGCGGCGGCAGCGCGTTGACCGTGATCGGGCCGGACTGCCCGGTGAGCGACCCCGGCACCGTCGCGGTGATGACGAACGTCCCCGCCGCCGAGTACCGGACGGTGAACGTCGCCACCCCGCCGGTCATGGTCACGGTCGCCGGGGTCACCGTCCCGTTCGGGTCGCCGATGCCGATCGTCACCGGCCCGTTCACCGACGACACCAGGTTCCCGTTCTGGTCGGTCACCCGCACCGTCACGGTGATCGGGCTGCCGACGACGAACGGCCCGGTCCCGGACGGGGTGACGGTCACCCCGGTCGCCGCCCCGGAGGTCGCGTTGATGGTGCTCGTGGCGGTCAGCGGACCGGTCCCCGGCGCCCCGGCCGGGCGGGGCAGCGACACCGTCACCCCCACCGCCCCCGCCTGCTGGGTGAAGACGGTGAAGTCGTTGTCCCCGGCAGCCGTGTTAATGTCCACCGTCGTCGGGCTGTCCGGCCTGACCGCCGCCCCGGTGTACGTGACCGTCGCCGTCCCGGTGTAGTCGGTCGGGTTGCCGAACTGGTCGGTGAAGGAAACGGTGTAGGCCACCTGCCCCGGCACCGCGACCGTCGGCGACACCGGGCTGAGGGTGACGCTGGCCGCGGCGGCCGCGGTCACCAGGGTCGTGAACCCGGTCGGGTTCACACCCATCGCCGCCGTCGTGACCTGGATCGGGTACGTCCCGGCGTTCCTCATCTGGATCTGGAACTGGACCACGCCGTTCACCAGCTGGACGGTGGTGATCGGGTTGCCGTTCTGGTCGAGGATCGCCCCCGGCCCGGTGCTGGAGATGGTCAGGGTGCCGTTGGCCGTGGTGTCCCGCGAACCGTTCGGCAGCCGCTGCTCGATGACGACGGTCCCGAGCGTCCCGGCCGTGAGCGTCGCCGGCGAGGTGGTCACGCTCAGCCCGCTCGACACCCCGTCCAGCACGATCTGAAGGACGTGCTGGTCGACCCGTGCCTCGCCGTTGGTCGTGTCGTTGTCCTGGTTCATCCGGTTCCCGGCCGGGTCGGTGATCGTGGGGATCTCCGAGCCGGTCGAGTTGTAGCCGATGGTGAACTGGTACTGCTGGGTCGTGCTCTGCGTCCGCTCCTGGAACCGCACCGCGTACCGGTTCGCCGCCCCGGCCGTCGTCACCGGGGTGACCGACAGGATGGGCACGTCGCCGGTCGGGAGACCGGTCACGGGGTCGAGGATCTCGAGGCGGAAGTTCCCCGGGACGAGCGTCGCCGGGTCCACCGGGCCGCTGAACTGCACCTCGACGACCGAGATGCCGGTGGTCCCCGCCGGTTGGGCCGGGATGCTGACGGCGGTGACCCGGGGGCCGCTGATGAAGGTCTCCGGCGGCAGGTCGGTGCCGAGCCGGATGGCCCAGCTGCCGCGCCCGTAGGTGGACGCCAGCAGCAGGTTCAGCCCGCCGGCCTCGTACCGCCCGCTCGTCCGGTTGAGGTTGCCGATCGACAGGTCGAGGTCGGTCACCTCGACCGTCGGGAGGTAGCCGCCGTCCGCCACCGCCCCCTCCGCGGCCATCGACGGGAACAGCCGCCAGGTGGCCCCGAAGTCGGACGACTTGAACACCCCGCCGACCCCGCCGACGTACAGGTCCGGGGCCGTGGCCGGCGCCCCGCCGCCGAGGCTGATCGGGTTGGCGAACCGCCAGTCCACCGCCAGGGCGTTGATCGCCCGGGTGGGGGCGTTGGCCTGGCGGGCGACGGCCTGGGAGGGGAGGACCGGCACCAGATCCTGGGCGTCGTTGAACGCCGCCCGGGTGAGGTTGAACAGCCCGTTGGTGATGTCGGTCCACGCCCCGGGGGCGGTGCCGTCGGCCTTGTAGTACACCCCGCCGTTGGTGACGACGTACACCTCGCGGCTGCCGGCCGTCGGGTTCGGCACGATCCGGCGGATCGGGCTCCCGTCCAGCCCGGCGGAGATGTTCAGCCAGGCCGCCGGGCCGCCGGGCGTGGTCTCGCCGCCGGTCGTGGTGACGTACACGTTCCCGGCCGCGCTGCCGACGTAGATGAAGCTGTTCGTCAGCGTCGGGTCGTTCGGGTCGAACGCGCCGAACGCCTGCGCGCCCGGCCCGCTGCCGTCCGGGTTACCGGCCGTGCCCGGGTCGGCGATCTGGACCCAGCTCACCCCGCCGGTGGTGGACCGGAACACCCGGCCGAGCGCGGACACGATCACCAGGGCGTTCGGGTCCACCGGGTTCATGGCGAACGGCACCCCGCCCGACGCCGGCCACTGGCCGCCGAGCGGCTGGAAGTCGCCGGCCTGGATCAGCCCGTTGGTGCGCGGGATGCCGCCGCCGAACTCGTGGTCGGCGCCCGGCACGAACTCGCGGAGGAACTCCTGCGGCAGGTTGGTGACGTAGTTGTCGAACCCGAAGTTGATGGGCGACCGGTACTGGAACGCCCGCCCGCTCCCGGTCGGGTCGACCTCGACCCACGCCCCGTCGCCGCTCGGCCCGCGCAGGTTGGTGTTGCCCTGCGACAGCGCCCGCGAGTCGGCGGCCAGGAACCCGACGTCCTGGGCCATCCCGTAGAACAGCGACCCGGCCACGTCGGCGGCCAGCTGGCTCGGCTGGATCGCCCCGCTGTAGAACTGCGCGACCTGCAGGTTCCCGTTCCGGCTCCCGGTCACCAGCCGGTTGAACCCGAGGGCGTCGTCGAGCAGCCCGTCGCCCCGGTCCACCCCGGTGAAGACCCCCTGGTCGGTCCCGTAGATGAACCGCGTCCGCCCGGTGATCGGGTCGATGAACGGGAAGATGGTGTGGACGTCGGTGGCGGGGAGCCGCTCGTTCGTGACCTCCCCGGCCCGGACGGCCCCGACCGCGAGGATGTCGTTGAACGGCTGCCACTTGATGTCGGTGCCGTCGTTGACCATCGACCCGACGTTCGACACCCGCAGGGTCGAGTTGGTGGTGAACGGGTTGTTCGGGTCGCGGGAGGCGTTGATGAAGTCGGTCCCGTAGGGGTTGAACGTGAACCCCTGGACCAGCTTCCCGACGCCGCCGAGCACGGTGTCGGACCGCTCCGCCAGCCCGCCGGTCGTGTCCGTCTGGAACCCGCCGGCGGCGTCGCTGTTGTTGAAGTTGGAGAAGTTCTGGGTGTCCTTGATCGTGGTCAGGTCGAGCTTGATGCTCCCGTTGATCGGGGTCAGCTGGCCGTTGCCGCCGAGCCCGGCGAGGTAGATCACCGCCGGGTTCTGCGGGTCCACCGTGATCGCCACGTCGTAATTCCCCTGCCCGAACAGCTGTCCCGACGCGGTGATGCTGAAGATGTCGTAGTCCGGCAGCGTCTCGTTGTTCGACGGGAACGCGAACTGCGAGTTGTTCGGGAGCTGGTAGAACGGGATGCGGACCTGCGTCCAGTTCTGCCCGGCGTCCTTCGTCTGGTACAGGCCGCTCAGGCGGCCGAGGTCGTCGATGACGACGGCGTACAGCCAGTCCTTGTAGAAGAAGTTCCGGACCGGGTCGTTCGTCAGCGCCGGGGCGGCGATGGCGATCCGCCCGCGCGCGCCACTCGGGTTCGGGGTGTTCTGCACGTTGACCACGAACCCGGCCGGGGGCGCCCCGGGCGAGAGCACGTCGCGGACGTTCGGCAGGATCCCGCTGCCGTTCCCGCCCATGAGGATCATCCCGGCCGCGCTCGGGGCCGAGTCGGTCGAGAACACGCCCTCGTCGCGGAACGACGCGTACAGCCGCTGGAGGTTCCCGACCGTCGGGGTGGTGACCGACCCGACGACGTTCCCGCTCCCGGCGGCCAGGACCACGTCGGTCGCGTTCCCGGCCCGGATCCGGGTCCAGGTGAGCCCGCCGTCGCGGCTCCGCCACACGCCGTTCTGCGCGCCCGACCCGCTCAGGGCCATGTACACGATCACCCCGCCCTCGGGCGAGAGGGTCGGGTCCACAACCACCTTAAACCCGCTCGCCCCGACGAACGTCCGGTCCCGGCCCCCGTCGGACACCTTCCCGACCGTGCCCGGAGGCGCCGCCGGGTCGGTGCTGGCGTTGTTCGTGCTGTCGAGCACCGCCCACGTCCGGCCGCCGTCGGTCGACCGCAGGATGCCGACGCCGGCCGCGGTCCGCCCCGGGTTGGTCTGCTGGGTGGTCCGCGTCGGGTTCTGCGGGTCGATGCCGACGCCGAACAGGTTCCCCTCCCCCGTCAGCGCGAACACGATCGTCTGCGCCGGGTCGTTGTTCCGCGGGAACAGGGCGATCGACTGGACGTTGATCGCCGACGTCGGGCCGAAGTCGGTGAGCGGGACGTACTGCGGGCCGTCGATGTCGTTGGTGAGGAAGTTGGTCGTCTTCCACACGCCGCCGCTGGCCCCGGTGACGTACACCGTGTTGCCGCTCGGGTCGGACGGGTCCACCGCGACGGCGGTGACGCGGCCGGAGGTGGCCGTCTCGTTCGCCGACGACGGGCCGACCGGGGTCCAGGCGTCGCGGGTGAGCTCGTTCGTCGGGTCCTGGGTGTAGACCTTGAACCCGACCTGGAACCGGTCGGCGACCCGCTCCCCAAGCCCGGTGCCGGCCTCGGCCCGCGGCAGGGTGAGCGAGAACGACGGGTCGGACGCCCCGGCCGGGGCGCCGATCTGGCCGAGCGACGAGACCGAAGTACCGCGGTTGGTCACCCGCAGAACCCAGGTGCCGCGGGCCGAGACCGGGTTGGCCGGGTTTACGAGTACGCTCAGCGGGTTCTGCGGGGTGTACCCGAACCCGGCCGACGGGGTGAACGGGAAGCTCGCGTCCAGGATGGACGGGTAGAGCGGGTCGCCGACCCGGTCTACCAGCCGGGTGTTGCGGAAGTTCGCCCCGCCCGACGCCCCCGGCGGGGCGTTCGGCGGCCGGTCGTCCGCCCCGCGGTAGAGCAGGATCGGGTCCACCCCGGTGGTGGTCGGCGGGACCAGTTCGATGTCCAGGTCGTAGACGTTCGGGTACTGGATGTTGAACAGCACCTGGATACGCCGGAGCGTGTCCTGGGTGATGGTGAAGTCTTCGGCGATGACGAGCGGCAGTTGCGTGACGCTCGGGATGACGACCGGGCGGCCCTCGGAGTCGACGTCCGCGGTGCCCGGCGCGATCGCCGCGGTCGCCGTGGTGCTGAACGTCCGGTCGGAGACCGTCGCCCCCGTCGGCACCCGCCCGGTGAGCAGGTCGAGCCCGGCGTTGAAGTTGCTGTCGAGCGCCGACCCGCTCCCGGCGACGCGGATGTTCCGGCCCCCGGCCCCGGTCGTCGTGTTGAAGTCCACGACGTACTGCCCGGCCGGCTGCTGGGAGGCGAACGTGAGGGTGTACCGGGCGATCGTGCCCGGCGGGTCGCCGGCCACGGGCGCGGCCGCCGGGCTCAGCGTGGCGCCGGCGAGACCCACCAGCCCGCCCGGCCCGACCACCCGGAGAATGTCGGCCAGTGTCAGCACGCCGTTCACGGCCGACACCGGGATGACGATGGAGGTCGTGGGGGCCGGCTGGGCCGTGACCAGTTGCGGCCGGTCGACGCCGCGGATGGCCGCCAGCGCCTGGTTCGGCTCCGCCGGGTTGCTCCCGAACTCGATCGTGTACGGGCCGGACAGTTGAACCGGGTTGAACGTGACGCGGAACAGCCGCGCCGCGGTCGCGCCGGCCCCCAGCGGGACGCGGTCCTCGCCGACCGGGGTGACGGTGACGCCGGTGAGCGACAGGTTCCCGATCGGGCCGGTCATCCGCAGCACGTTCGCCGGGGTGAAGCTGGCCGGGTTGATGTCCCGGTCGAACCGAACGAACACCTCGCCCGCGGTCGCATTCAGGACCGTGTCGTCCACGACGTAGACGGTGTTGTTCAGCGACACCCGGTAGTCACCGGCCGGGATCCCGGTGGCGAACGTCAGGAGGAAGGTCTTCGTCCCGCCGTTTACGGGGTTGGTCGGGAGGACGGCGGTCGGCGTGACCACCCCGTTCGGCCCGACCACCGACACGATCCCGGCCAGGGTCAGGGTGTTGATGTCCACCTCGCGGTCGAGGGTGACGGTGAGCATGGTCGGCTGGGCCGGCGGCGCGACCGGGACGATGACGGCCGAGGTGGCGGTCGCCGCCTGCCCGCCGGCGTAGGTGCGCACGACGTGCGCCCCGGGGAGCACGACCGGCTGGGTGTCGGAGTCGAACGGCCCGGCGAACGGCGCCCCGGCCCGCGACCCGGGGGCCGAGTACACGTCGTTGTCCGGCTCCTGCTGGGCCGCGTCGGCGTCCTGGTCCATCCCGTTCCCGGTCCGGGTGACGGGGACCACGGTGCCGGCCGCGTCCCGGAACGTCAGGGTCCACGCGTTCAGGGTGCCGGTCTGCCCCCCTTGCAAGTCGGAGACGCGGAGCCGCCACGTCCCGCTGATCAGCTTGCCGGCGAGTGACGCCACCAGCCCGCGCGGGTCGAGCGGGTCGACCAGCTGGTACGGGGCGTAGACGCCGCTGAAGTTGTCGAACGGGTTGGAGATCGGGTACGGGCTGGGGATGCCGCCGTCCTCGATCCGCATGTTGATGATGTTGTCCTGTTGCCCGCCCTCCAGGTTCACCAGGACGATCTCGGTCCCGTCCGGGGCGATGAGGGTGACGACCAGGTCGGCCAGGAACGTGTGGCCGATGTTCAGCCCGACCGTGAGGTTCTGGACGGTCGGGTTCCCGGTCAGCGGCGGGATGACGATTTCGGACTCGACCACCCCCGGGTCCTTCAGGGGCACCGGGGTGTCGCGGGCCGTGAACACGGCCGAGGTCGAGGACCGGATGCGGTCGAACACCCCCGGCCCGACCGAGTAGCTGTACGTCCCGACGGCCGACTGCGGGGTCTGGAACTGGACGAAGAAGGCGGTGGCGAAGAACGACCCGCCCACGCTGAACCCGCCGATCGGGCGGACGCCCTGGAGCGGGATATTCGCCCCCTGGGTCGCGGTGGCCAGAGCCCCAGTCGTGCCGCGGAACCGCACGTTCACGTCCTCGACACTAAAGCCCTCGCCGGTGAGGTCCGGGGTGGTGGCGTTCGAGCCGAAGTAGACCGGGCGGTCGAACACCACCCGGAACCCGTCCATCTGCCGGGTGCCGTCCGGGGTGAACGTGTCGTTGTACGTCGCGCGGAAGTTCCCGAAGGCGTCGGTGATCGGGGTGGCGACCCCGTTCTCATTCGCCAGCGTGATGCTGCCCCCGTCCTGGAACCCGCCGTCGAGGCTCAGCTCGGTCACCGCGCCCATGTCGCTATCGAACACCCGCGGGCCGGCGCCGGTCCGCACCGTCGAGGTAAAGACGGCCGACCCGGTGGCGTTCAGGTTCCCGGCCCAGAACGGCTTGATGACCCCGCCGTACGCCACCACCGACTGCCGCACCCCCGGCCCGCCGTACTGGAAGTTCACCCCGCCGATGACGTTGTTGGCGTTGAAGGTGGTGAACCCGGCCAGGTTCGACGGGATCGGCTCCAGCTCGACCCGGTTCCCGGTGATCGCGTCGATCGCGACCTTCTTGGCGTTGACCGCCTGGGACTGGCTGAACGTGTCCCCGCCGTCGATGCTCGTCGAGACGAACGTGGCCACGCGCGTACCGCTCGCGTCGACCCGGGCGTCGTACCACATGACCACGACCGTGCCGGTGGCCGGGTCCACCGTCACCGACGGCTGGAACTGGGTCCGCCGGCCCTCGGAGAAGTTGTCGGAGGAGGCCGGGTTGGTGGTCAGCAGGTCGTCGTTCACCTGGACCGGGCGGCTCCAGGACTGCCCGTTGTTGTCCGAGTAGACGAGGAAGATGTTGGTGTTGGTGACGTTGGTGGTGCCGGCGTTCACGGACGTGCCCGTGTAGGCGACGTACATCCGCCCGGCGAACCGGCTGAACGACCCGAGGGAGTTGTCGTAAGCGACCGAGACCCCAGGCCCGACCCCGAAGGCCGGGGACGCCGCGTCCGCCCGCGGGTACGTCTGGGCCGCCCCGAACGGGACGGTGCCGACGCGCGGGCCGCCGCCGCCGACCGGGCTGGACGGGACGGGGAGGGTGGAGTTGGCGGGGGCCGCGGTCACGAACGAGTCGGCGCCGGCCCGCCCGCCGGTGTTGTCGTTGTCCACCCGGGAGGTGAGTGTCAGCGACCAGAACCGGAGGAACTGGACCGGGTCGACCGGGTTGTTGTTGACCGACAGCCGGTCGTCGCGGACGTCGGTGATCTCGAGCTGCCAGACGCCGCCCGCGCCGAGTTGCGCCGCCGTCAGCCCGTAGAGCGCGTCCAGGCTGCCGCCCTCGGGCCGGTACGAGCCGATGTAGTTGCCCGGGTTGGTCGGGTCGTTGATCTGCCGGGCGGCCTCCTGGCTGAACGTGGTCCCGACCGCGTTCCCCGGCCGCACGTTGTCGCCGGGCACCCCTTCCCGCCCCTGGGTGCCCTGCGCCACCCCGAGGTCGGCGCCGTTGAGCCCGAACACCCCGTTCGGGATCGCCTGGTTCTGGCCGTTGACCTTGTTCCGCACCAGTACGATCCGCGTCCCGTTCGGGGCGATCAGGACGATCTGGAGGTGGCCCAGTTGCGGGTGCGACAGTGCGACGGTCACGTCCAGGTCGTCGAGGGTGGTGAACCCGCCGGCCCCGGCGAACGGGAGGAGCGACGCCGGGATGTTGAACGTGGTGACGCCCGCCGCGTCGACGTCCGGGTTGTTGTTCGGGATGTCGAACCCGTCGGCGATCTTGCCGGTGACCTGGTCCAGGTCGTTCGACCGGAACGTGTAGCTGGCCGACGCCGGCCCCGGCCCGTACTCGACCGCGCTCTGCGCGATCTGGCCGCCGGTCGTGCTCCAGGTGATCGTCATGCGGCCGGGGGTGGCCGTGCCGGTGTTGTTGATGACCGGCGGGGTGAAGTTGATGACCGGCGCGGCCCCGCCGGTGTTGACGTTGGCCCCCCAGAGGAAGTGGCCGCCGCCCGGGAACGTGTTGAACCCGGTGAACCCGTCGTTCACCGGGACCGGGGTGGAGAACTGGAACGCGGCCTGCCGCGGGTTGTTCGGGCCTTCCGGGGCGTCCGGGTCCGGGCGGTCGATCTGGGCCAGCGGGTCGAGCCGGCCGACCGCCATCATGATCGCGTTCGGGGTGTAGTTCAGCCCGGCCGGCAGCCCGTTCTGCGAGCCGGTGATCGTCGGCGTGGTGGCCTGCATGTTCCAGGCGATGAACACCGTGTCGCCGCCGCCGCCCTGGCTGATGAACTGGCTGGTCGCGACCTCGAGGCTGGCCGGGTCGGTGAACGTCGGCAGGCTGGTGTCGACGGCGATGTACGGGTTGAGCGGGCGGTTGATGACCGTCCCGTTGTCCACCCACTGGTAGAGGACCGCGGCCAGGTTGTTCGTCCCGTTGGCCCGCTGCCACCGCTCGCTGGCGGGGGTGGCCGGGTTGTCGTCCCAGTCGCGGGCGCGGTCGAGGTCGTAGGGGATGACGCTGTCGGCCGGGACGGCCGCCGGCGCGAAGAGGGTGACGTCGAACGTGGTCGGCACCCCGGCCCGGAACGTCTGCCCGTTCAGGATCGTGTCGCGCGGGAACACGGCCCCGGCCGGGACCGTGTACCCGGCCGGGAGCGACGTGACTTCGCGGGTCAGGTCGAACCGCTCGACCACCAGCGCCCCGCTGGTCATGTCGAGGTTGTGCTCGAGGTAGGCGACGTAGATCGCCCCGGACCGGGCGAACGCGATGGTCGGGCCGGAGACGTTCGTATACCCGCGCTGGAAGGCGGGGATGACGTTGCCGATCGGCAGGTTCGGGTCGAGGAGCTTGCCGCGCGAGGTGTCGCCCTGAAACGTCTGCGGGATGGTGGACAGGGCGGGGTTGTTCGGGTTCACCGTGGCGTTCGTGTCGCGGACCTTGCTCCACGACGTGCCGCCGTCGAAGCTGATCTGGACCATGATCCCGTTCGGCTGGGCGACGACCATCGCCAGCGTGTTCGGGTTGGTCGGGTCGGCGATCACCTGCGGGGCGAACGCCGCGTTGGTGTTCGTCACGCCGACGGCGGCCGCCGCCGTGACCGGCGGGGTGGTGGCCGGCACGAGCCGCTGCTCGACCTCCTCCAACCGGAGCTTGGCACCCGGGCGGGTCACCGGGATCCGGTTGCCCCGGGCGACCCAGTTGCGGAGAACCTGAGCCAGCGACTTCTTCGACATGGTGCGCGTCCTGTACCGGGAACCTGTGTGGCGAACCGCGTCCGGGGCGGCCCGGGCAGGCCCGGGGTGAAACGGCCGGTGGGCGGCGGGGGACCGCCGCTCTTCCCAAAGACGGGGCGGAGTCCCGCAAAGTTTTTCGTGGCTGGGCCGGAACCGGCCGGAACCCCCCACGCGCGGCTCGGGTTGCGCCTCCGGCGCAACCCGAGCCGCCCGACACGCCTCGAGCGCGACCCGTCCGTGGGGGTACGTGTCCCGAACACTACCCGCGCCGCCCCGGCGTGCAAAACGCGGCCGGGCGGAACCGCCGGCTTCCCGCGGCGGTCCGTGGGTGTGGCGCCGGTCCTCCGGGTCGCGCCCGACCCGGCCCCTGTGTCCGTCGGCCGGGTTGTGACGCCCGCCGCGTACCCCGCCGTGGCGGTTCGCCCACTTCCGCTCACGCGGGGCAGTCGCACCACGGAGCCCGCCCGGCCCGATTTTTGTTCCACCCGGCCCCGCCGGCGCCTACCATCAGCCGTGCGGACCGTCGCCCTCACCCGCCTGCGAGACACGCACCCATGCTCACCCGCCGCGACCTGTTCAAGACCGCCGCCGCCGGCGCCGCCGCCCTCGTCGTCCCCGGGGCCGCGCCGGCCCAGGACCGGCGCGGGTTCACGCTGCCGCCGCTGCCGTACCCGGCCGCCGACCTGGAGCCGGTCATCGACGCCGAGACGATGACCATCCACCACGACCGCCACCACCAGGCCTACGTCGACAACCTCAACAAGGCGCTCGGCGCCGCCCCGGACTGGCTCGCCCGCCCGATCGAGGACGTGGTGCGCAACATCGCGCAGGTGCCCGAGGCGATCCGCACCGCGGTGCGCAACAACGGCGGCGGCCACCTCAACCACAGCTGGTTCTGGCGGATGATGGCCAAGCCCGGGACCGGCGGCGTTCCGTCCCGCGAGCTCCTCGCGGCGATCGACGCCAGCTTCGGCAATCTGGACGGGTTCAAGCGCGACTTCACCGCCCGGGCGCTGGGGCAGTTCGGCAGCGGGTGGGCGTGGCTGGTGGTCGGCGGGCCGGACAACAAGCCGCTGGGGGTGACGAACACCCCGAACCAGGACAGCCCGCTGATGGAGGGGAAGCACACCCTGCTCGGGATCGACGTGTGGGAGCACGCCTACTACCTGAAGTACCGCAACGTGCGGGCGAAGTACGTGGAGGCGTGGTTCCAGGTGGTGAACTGGAACTTCGTGAACGAACTCTACGCCCGTCGGCCGAAGGCGTAGCCGAAGTTTCGGGCGCCCGGCCGGTGCGCGCCGGCCGGGCGCCCGGGGCCGACACCGGACACGAAGCACCGGACGCGAAACACGGCAACCGTTTTCTGATCGACCAATCGGGTCTAAGGTTGACACCGGCGTGCGGGCCGGCGAGAATCCGACTTGAGGGACCGGCTGAATCGGCCCGCCCGCCCAGCCGGTTTGTGCTATACCCAAACTACCGGCCGCGCCCCACGGCCCGGGGGCACCCCACTCCGCAAGGACCAGGTATGCGCACGGTCACGTTTCTCGTCCTTGAGGGTGTGGACAAGGGGCGGGTGTACAAGGATCTTCCCGTACCGGTGACAATCGGCCGCGAGGAGGGGAACGGCCTGCGCCTCAACGACGAGCGCGTCAGCCGGTATCACGCGAAGATCCAGGTCGAGGACGCGGACATCATCCTCACCGACCTGGACAGCACCAACGGCACCCGGGTGAACGGGGCGGCGATCCAGATCCGCCGCCTCCGGCCCGGCGACCAGGTGTCGATCGGCCGCAGCATGTTGCTGTTCGGCACGATGGAGGAGATCGCGGCCCGGCGGGCGGCGTCGATCCCGGCCGCGGGCGGGGCTCAGGCGCAGACCATCCGCGCCGAGGAACTCGCCGCCGCGGCCGCCGGGCGCCCGGTCCCGCCCCCGCCGCCGGCCGAGTCCGAGTCCACGGTGAAGGCGTGGTCGGCGTTCGACGACGACCTGCCCCCGCTGCCCCAGAAACTGACCCCGGCGCAGGCGGCCCGGCTGAGCGAGATCCTCGACTACCTCCACCGCGGCCTGACGAACGCCGTCGAGAACATCGAGTCGAACGAGGAGGGGACCGAGGTCCGCCTCGGCTTCGGCGAGTGGCAGACGGTGCAGGCGGTGCAAATGCTTCTGGCCCGCTACAGCCGCTCGATCTCCGAGCCGGAACCGATGCGCTGACCGACTTCGGCTGATGGTCTCGGCCTGAAAATCTGCTGGTGTAACGCATTCGGACTCGCCCGCTTCGTCGCGCGACCCTCCCACCGTGGTCCCCACGGCCGACTCATGGGTTGTGGATGGGCGTACCTGTCTTCCGCAATCGCCCTAACGACCCGTCGCACGCCGCACGACCCACCGCGATTACCCAGCTTCCCGTCAGTCTTCCCCCACCTGCCCCGCCCGCCTGAACTGACCCAACCCGCGCCGTCGATTCCTCCACCGAGGGAGGACGACCGATGCGGGTGTGGCTGCTCGTCGCGCTGTGTGCGTCCGCCGGCTGCCAGACGCTCCTCGGCCCACCGCCGCCCGAACTCGCGTCGTCCGACGACGACCCGCTGACGCTCGCCGCCGAGTCGTTGGAGCGGGGCGACGAGTCGGGTGCGGCAACGCACCTGGAGGCGCACGTCCGCAGCCACCCGGACCAACTGATGTTCCGGGCACACCTCGCCGAACTGCTGTGGAAGCTCGGCCGCCCGGCCGCCGCTCGGACGCACTTCGAGTGGTTCGTCGCCGACGCGCAAGACGCCGCCGGCCCGGTGCGCGGGCACCTCGTCCACTGCCACACGCGGCTGATGGAGATCGCCCGCGCCGCCGATGACCCGGGTGCGGAGGCGTTCCACCGCGGCGCTGGCCTGTTGCGGCTGGCGGAGCAGCCCGGCGCCGGCGAGGAGGTGTTGTGCCAGGCGGTGAAGGCGCTGGCGGAGGCGCGTGACCGGCGCCCCGGCGACGCGCGGCCGCTGGCGTACCTGGCACTGGCGCACGAACGGGCGGGGAACCCGCGGGCCGCCGCCGCCGCGCGAGCCGCCGCGCGGAACGCGACATCGACGGCAGACCTAACTCCGACTGAGCGGCGGGGATTGGCTCTGACTCTTGGCGACTGAGCGGCGAGCGAACCAGATCCCGCCGACGGCCAAGGCGATGAAGCCGAGCGCGATACCGAACCGTTCCTCGTTGTCGGTCAGCTCACCGGGTCCGAGGCGGAGGCTCGGGGGCGGTTCTGGGTCGGTCGGCGAAGCGAACCGAACGGCCGTGTAGAACCCGGCATCGAACACGACGAAGTAGTAGACCAACGCCCCGAACACCACCCATGCCGCGATGCGGCCTCTCCCACGGGAGTGCGTCAGCCACATCCCCGCGGTGATGAACGCGACTAGCGCTGCGAACGGCGCTACCTCTTGCGCTGACTGTGCTCGTGCGTAGCCCGAGTCACCCGGCCGAAGGATGATCGCGTTCGCGGCCGCAGTCGCCGGGAACGCCAGCATCACAACTCCCGCCCACAGCGCCGGTCGCATGGTGCCTCCGGACTACGACACAGGCCACTACTGATCCGCGGGTAGTCAGGGTTGCCTCGTTAGGCCGGGGCGCAGGCCCCGGTGGGCTTCGTGACGTCACTGATACCAAATCGCGTGGAACGGAAACGGGTTCGTCGGAGCCCGGAGCGTGAGCGAGGGGGTGGCGGGCCGACCCGGTCCGCAACCCCCTCGCCGGGTCTCATCAGCGTGGCGTGGCTGGTCCCGGTGGGCCATTTGGTGGGGCGGGTGGGGCCGGGGTGTGCGCCGCCACGCGCTGTCGAAACTCGCGCGCCTGGGCGGCGGCGTCTCGCTGTGCCACCTTCACTCCGAAGCCAGCGAGGGCGATCGCAACGATCGCGGCGAACAGCGTCACCTCCTCGCCGCTCACCGCGCCGGGACCGGGGTGGACTTCCTCCTCGGTCGGCGGGTCGTCGGGCGCCGCGATGACGGTGCGCGAGCCGTTCCAGAAGATCAGCATTACGAGGCAGAACGTGCCGAGGACGGCGAAGGCGGCGGTGCGGTTGCGGCCGTGCGAGTTGGCGGCCCAGGCGACACCCGTCACCACGGCGCACAACGCCGCGCCGTGGACCACCTGCGTCGCCAGCTTCGCCCGCGCGTAGCCCGGGTGGTCCGGGCGGTACACGACCGCGACGTTTGCCCCGGCGACCGCCGGGAACGCCAGCACCACCACGCCCGCCCACAGCAGCCGTCGCATGTCGCCCCCGGATACGAAGCCGGCCCCGGTGGGCGAGCACCGGGGCCGGTCGAGTTTAGCACACCGCCCGGCCGGTTAGTGCCGGAACAGGAACTCGCGGGTGTTGATGAGCGCCCACAGCACGTCCTCCCACGCCTTGCGCTTGTCCGCGTTGCGCTCGACGTGGGCCAGCGCGAGCCGCCGCTCCTCGGCCGACGGCTCGCGCGACAGCGCCGCCATGTACAGTTCGGCCAGCACCGCCTCGTCCGTCATCTTCGCCGCCAGCAGTTTGGCGAGGCGGTTGTTCGGGTTGCGGATCTTGTCGTTCACCGTCGGGCCGTTGATGAGCTGCAGCGCCTGGGCGAGGTTGCCGTCGCTCTCCCGCTCGCACTCGCACGCCAGCTCGCGCGCCGGCTGGCCGAACGTCTTCAGGAACGGGTGGTTCACCTCGCCGTCGGGCAACTGGATCGCCCGCGTACCGACCGGTAGGCCGGGGAACTTCTCCGGCAGCGCCGTCACGTCGCACAGCGCGTCGAGCAGCTGCTCGGCGGTGAGGAGCTTCGTGACCGCGTGCGAGAAGTACTTGGTGTCGTCGCGGTTCGTCTCGTTCGGCTGCGCCGACAGCTGGTACGTCCGCGACTTCATGATCGTCTTCACCAGCAGCTTCAGGTCGAACTTGTTGCGGGTGAAGTCCTTCGCCAGTGCGTCGAGGAGCTCGTCGTTGGCCGCCGGGTTCGACTCGCGGAAGTCGTCCACCGGGTCCACGATCCCCTTGCCCATCAGGTGGAACCAGACGCGGTTGACGACCGACTTGGCGAAGAACGGGTTCTCCGGGCCGGTCAGCCAGATCGCCAAGGTGTCGCGGCGGTCGGCGCCGGCGGGCACGTCGGCGTCGCCGACGCCGATGAACCGCGGCCGCATCGTCTTCCCGGTGCGCGGCTGCGTCACCTCGCCGTCCCGGCTGACGAACACAACCTCGGCGGCGCCGGCCGGAGCGGCGGGGCGGGTGCCGATCACGCCCTCGGGCCGCTGCTTCACCCGGGCGAACCACGCCGCCATGCCGTAGTAGTCGTCCTGCGTCCACCGCTCGAACGGGTGGTTGTGGCACTTGGCGCACTGCATCCGCACGCCGAGGAACAGCTGCGCCGTCGTCTCGGCCAGGCTCTGCGGATCCTTGGCGATGCGGTAGTAGTTCGCCGGCGGGTTGGCGTAGGTGTTGCCGCTCGCGGTGATGACCTCACGCACGACTTCATCGAAGGGCGTGTTGCGGGCGAAGTGGCCGCGGAGCCACGCCTGCATGCCGTACGAGCCCTTCTGCTGGATCGTCTTGCGGCTCGACCGCAGCACGTCTGCCCACTTCAGCGCCCACAGGTCGGCGAACTCCGGCTGCTCGACGAGCTTGTCCACCAGCTTCGCGCGCTTCTGCGCATCCTTGTCGGCGAGGAAGCTGCGAGCCTCGTCGGAGGTCGGGATGCGGCCGATGGCGTCTAGGTAGGCGCGGCGGACGTACTCGTCGTCGGCGCACAGGTCCGACGGGGCGATGCTCATCATCCGCAGCTTGGCGAACGTGTGCGTGTCGACGTAGTTGGTTTCCGGCGGGTTCGACCAAACGAAGCCCTCGCGCGGCTCCAGGTACGTCACCCGCACGGCGACCATTTCTTCGAGGTAGCGGCACAGGATGGCGACCTCGCCGGGCCGCTTGAACTCGACCAGCCCGGCCGGGTTCACGTCCGCCACCGACGGGTCGCTGCTGCTGAAGTTCGTGAGCCGGGTCACGTCGAGCGACTTGTTGTCGGTGAACGCGGCGACGACCGCGAGCTGCTGCCACTTGGCCGGCGTCTTCAGGACGCGCGGGCCGGGCGCGACCTGCACCGACTTCACGCCGGGCAGGTTCGCCGGGTCGTCCTTCAGCCCCTCGGCGATCCACGCCAGCGTCACTTCGCCGGGCACGCTGGTCGTGCCGAACCGCTGCCCGCCCTCGTGCGGTACGGCGCCGACGCCCTTGAGGAGCAGCAGGCTCTGCGCCGGGCTGTGCTTGTCGGTGCGGCGGCCGAACTGCTCGCGGGTGAGCATCAGGTAGTCGGCGGCCGGGTCGAACCCGCGGAGCGACAACTTGAACCCGTTCTTGCCGCTCGGCGTGCCGTGGCAGGCGCCCATGTTGCACCCGCCGACGTTCATCGCCGCGATGACGTGGTGCCGGAAGCTCACGGGCGCCGGCCGGTCCATCGCCGCGGCCACCACCGGCACCTGCACCGTCTTGCCGCCGACGGCGAGCGTCAGCGTCGCGGAGCCGTTCGCCTTCGGCCGCAGGTACAGCCCCTCCTGCACGTCCACGACGGCGGCGTTGTCCACGGTCGCCGTCGTGACCGGCGTCAGGTCGCGGACGGTGCCGTCGGCGTAGCGGCCGGTGACGACCAACTGCCGGGCGTCGCGGATGCCGGTGAGCGTCACGTTCGCCGGGAATACTTCGACGGCGGTGGGTGAGCCGGCGACCTCGGCGCGGCCGGCGGGGTCGGACGGCGGAGCGGCAAGCGCGGGCGACGCGAGTGCGAGCAGGACGGCAGCGGCCGTACAAAGGCGGATCATGAACGAACCCTCGCGGCGGGTGGCGGGCCGGCTGCGAGCCGGTGTGCCGGGGGAAAGCGGTGCTGGCGGGAACTTACTCCCATTAGCGTAACCGATGCACGGCCGGCGGGCGAGAGAAATTCGTATCCTCGACTTCCGGGGCGAACAGAGACACTTCACCAGGGGAATCCGATGGGCCGGCGGCTGATCAGCACGGGATCGAAGTTCGAGGCGGAGATCGGGTACTCGCGCGCCGTCGTGGACGGCGAGTGGGTGTTCGTGTCCGGCACGACCGGGTTCGACTACGCCACCATGACCATCTCCGACGACGTGGCGCAGCAGGCCGACCAGTGTCTGAAGAACATCGCCGCCGCGCTCGCCCAGGCCGGCGCGACGCTGGCGGACGTGGTGCGGGTCACGTACATCCTGCCGACCGCGTCCGACTTCCCGGCGTGCTGGCCGGTGCTGCGTCAGTATTTCGGCGAGTCGCGCCCCGCCGCGACGATGTTCGCCGCCGGCCTCACCGACCCGCGGATGAAGATCGAGATCGAGGTCACGGCCCGGCTGCGGCAAGGTTGATCGTACCGCCCCCCTGGCAGCCTCGCTCCGCCAGTTGGGGGCCGCCTGAAGCGGGGCATCGAGAGCGAAGTTCCACAACTCGGTGACCCCAGGACCGGGTTGTGCCCTCGTCCGCGGCGTCGACCCGTCGTCAACCGTCATGTCGGTGCCTCAGCGAGCGGTCGAGTTACGCCATCCCGCGGCTACCAACCCGCCGCACCCGTCCGAGACGCGAAACGCCCACGCGGCGGCCATCGGCCGCGCGGTGAGGCGCGGTCCGGCGGTCGCCGGTGGGCGGGTGTCGGGTTCCGGCGCGGTGCCCCAGCCGGCCGCGCGGTGCGGCGGGGGGGACGCCGCCGGTGGGATCGCATGCTCACCGCTGGGTGTGCAGCGGAGCGCTGCTCGGTCGCCCGGACGAGCGCCCCGCGGACGCGCCATCACAGTGCATGACCGCGCGGCATGCGGATCAGGGAATCACGGGCCGGGTGTGTGCGCCAGTACCCAAAGTTGCTGCCGCGGTCCGGGCCGCGGACAGAGTCGGTGGGGCCACACCCGACACCTCAACCGCAGTCTACCGGCCGGTTTGCCTGCCCACGCAGCCCGGCGTGGCGACCGGTCGGCTCACTCCGGCCGGTCGCTGGGCCGATCGAATCGGCTCACCTCTACACGCTTCGGCAACTTCTGAAATGCTCCGGACTTGTGATCAGGCGTATATGGTGAACGCCCGACAGATTGCGTTGCGGTCACCTGATCTGACGGGTTGGTAGGGTTAAGCCGGGCGAACGGGCGAAAAGCTGATGAAGATGCCGGCAGCGGCGGTCGGTCCGATGGCGCCGATTTGGCGTGTGGGGTAGAATACGGCCATGACGACCACGCCGAGGCCTGCCGGACCCGGCCGCCCGGTCCGCATCGCCGTCACCGCCGATCTTCACTACGGCGCCCGCCACCCGGACGGGGCCGCCGCCACCCGTTCCCTCGCGGAAGACCTGTACCGCGACCCGCCGGACGTGTTCGTCATCGCCGGCGATGTCGGCGCGGGCGACGAATTCGGCCACTGCCTCGACCTGTTTGCCGACCTGCGGTGTGTGAAGGCATTGGTGCCGGGCAACCACGACATCTGGGTCCGGTCCGACGACGCCCGCGGCGACTCGCTCGCGGTGTACCACCGGCACCTCCCCGCCGAGGCCGCCGCCCGCGGGTTCCACTACCTCGACCACGGCCCGGTCGTCATACCCGACGCCGGGATCGGTGTGGTCGGGTCGATCAACTGGTACGACTACTCGTGGGGCGTGGACGCGCTGCGGCAGTACACCCCGGAGTGGATGGACCGCCTCCGCACCAAGCGCTTCACCCGCGGCCGGCACAACGACGCGAACTTCGTGCGCTGGCGGTTCGACGACGCCGGATTCGCGCGGGCGGCGGTGGAGGCGCTGGACGACCACATCCAGGAGGCGGTCCGCAACGGCGCCCGGCACGTCCTGCTGGTGACGCACCACCCGACGTTCCGAGGGCTGATGCCGCCGCGTCCGCCCGAGCCGGATCTGGACTCGTTGTTGTGGGACGCCTTCGGCGGGAATGCGGAGCTAGAGGAAGTGCTATCGCGCTACGCCGGCCGCATCCCGCTGGCGTTCTGCGGCCACACCCACGTTGCCCGTGAGGCCGTCCACGGCCTGACGCGCGGGTACAACGTCGGCGGCGACTATGGCTTCAAGCGCCTGCTGCGAGTGGACTGGCCGACGGGTGTCGTGCGGGCCGTCGAGTATCACGCGACCGGCGTACACGTCTTGTCGGGCGAACGGCCGGCGTGAGCCGGCTGGTCGCTGGTATGGGTGCCCGAGCGGCCCATCCGGGTGAAGGGCACCCGACGCAACGACCAGCCGGCTCACGCCGGCCGTTCGCCCGTAGTTGGCAGTGGGTTGCGGGCGAAGATCCAGTCTTCGATCGGGTGTCCCCCCACCAGATGTTCCTCGACAAACCGCGGGATGCGGTCGGCGGTCATGCCGGCGTACCACGTCCCTTCGGGGTAGACCACCATCACCGGGCCGCCGCTGCATACCCGTAGGCACCCCACCTTCGTCCGGTAGCACGCCGCCGGGCCGTCCGCCAGCGACAGATTGCGGTCCTTCAACTCGCGCTTCAGCGCGTCCCACGCCGCGTCGCCAGCCTCGGCGGCGCAACACGTCGGACCGATGCACAGGAAGACGTGTCGATGAAACTTGCCGATCAACAGCTTGTCGGCGATGGCCGCCAGCGCGGCGCGCTCGTCGGGAGTCATGCGCGCACCAGGGGTTCGGAACACGACCAGGAGCGGCCAATGACCAAGGACCAAGGAAGATCGAGCTTGTTTTCCTTGGTCCTTGGTGGGTCATTGGCCCTTGGTCATTGGCCGCGGACGCGGCGTGCCACCTCGGCGAACGCCAGCACGCTCGCCGTGCCCGCGGCGATCACCAGCCAGTCGAGTGGCTGCAGCGGCTCCACGTTGAAGATCCGCCCGCCGACCGACACGATCAGCACCTGGCCGATGACCGTCAGCGACGCGATCAGCAGGAACTGCGGGTTCGAGAACAGCCTGTAGAACCCGCTCTCGCGCGGGTTCAGCGACCGGCAGTTGATCTGGTTCCACACCTGGAAGAACACGTAGACGCTGAAGAAGATCGTCGCCTGCCGCAGCGTCAGCTGCGGGAACTCCTCGGACTTCGGTCCGTCGCCGGCGAACCAGCCCTGGTGCTCCATCCCGAGCAAGAGCGCGAGCATCACCACCACGAAGAACGCGGCGGTGATGAGGATGTTCCCTCGCATCGCCTTCGTGACGATGTTCTCGCCGCGCCGCTTCGGCGCCGCCCGCATCAGCCCCGGGCGCGGCGGCTCGCTGCACAGCGCGATGGCCGCGAACGTGTCCATGATGACGTTGATCCACAGCAGCTGGAGCACGGTGAACGGCGGCCGCACGCCGAGGAACGGGCCGATGAACGCGATCGTCAGCGCGCTCACGTTGATGGTGAGCTGGAACTGGATGAACCGCTGGATGTTCTCGTACAGCGACCGGCCCCACTGGACCGCCCGCACGATGGTGCCGAACGAGTCGTCGAGCAGCACGATCTTGCTCGCCTCCTTCGCCACCTCGGTGCCGGCGATCCCCATCGCCAGCCCCACGTCGGCCTTCTTTAGGCTCGGCGCGTCGTTCGTGCCGTCGCCGGTCATGGCGACGACGTGCTGCTGCTCCTGGAGGAGCTTCACCATCCGGTACTTGTCGAGCGGGCGGGCGCGGGCCAGCACGCGCAGGTGCGGCAGCTTCGCCTTCAGTTCGTCGTCCGTGAGCTGGTTGAACTCGTCGGAGGTCAGGGCGAGCGCGTCCGGCGAGTCGAGCAGGCCGATCTCGCGTGCGATGGCGCGGGCCGTCTCGATGTTGTCGCCGGTGATCATCTTCACCTCGATCCCGGCGTCGCGGCACTGGCGCACGGCCGCCGGCACCTCCTCGCGGACCGGGTCGCGGATGGCGACGAACCCGGTGAAGATCAGCCCCTTCTCGATCTCCTCGCGGCGGTCGTGGATCTCGTCCTCGGTCCGCGGGAAGTCCGGCGGGAGGACGGCGTGGGCGAACGCCAGCGTCCGCATCGCGTCGCCCGCGGCGGCCTTCAACCCGCTCACGACCTGCTCGCGCACCTCGTCGAGCGGGCGGACAGAGCCGTCGGCGGCGAGGTAGCGGTCGCAGTGGGCGAGGATCATTTCCGGCGCGCCCTTCACGAGCGTCACCGGCTTGTCGCCGACCCGCGTGACCGTCGTCATCCGCTTCCGGTCGGACGAGAAGTGAATCTGGTACAGGACCGGGTGTTCGGCCCGGTAGGTGGCGTAGTCGATGGCGGGGCCGCTCGGCACCCACGCCCCGGCCCGGAGCCATTGCAGCAACGCCCCTTCCGTCGTGTTGCCGACGGTGAGCGTGCGGCCCTCCTTCTCTTCGAGACTGGCCGTCGAGTTGACCGCCGCGTTGAGGACGAGCCACCCGAGCGTCGTACCGGCCGCGCCGGTCTGACCGGCGAGCTCCTTGTCGGCGACCGCGCCGCCGAGGCCGACGCGCGAGACGGTCATCTTGTTCTGCGTCAGCGTGCCGGTCTTGTCGGAGCAGATGACGGTGGCCGAGCCGATCGTCTCGGTGGCGACGAGTTGGCGGACGAGGGCGTTGGCCCGCGTCATCTTCTGCATGGCCAGCGCGAGCGACACGGTCACGCTCATCGGCAGCCCCTCGGGGACCGCGACGACGATGATGA
>VFQN01000525.1_pt1 | contig 70699 bp, 65 predicted proteins | sample 3512371 | NCBI WGS metagenome assembly VFQN01 (sample SAMN10412370, study PRJNA504923) | tailings metagenome | isolation source: Replicate 2 from Balatoc abandoned mine | place: Philippines: Itogon, Benguet | collected 2017-08-28 | reverse complement strand
CAAACTCTCCGGAGTACGCTGAAACCAAGAAGCTGATGCGCCAGTACGGTCTTTCGACCGTTTGCGAGGAAGCTGCCTGCCCGAACATCGGCGAGTGCTGGAAGCAGAAGCACGCCACCTTCATGATCATGGGCGAGACCTGCACGCGGGCCTGCGCCTTCTGCAATGTGGCCACCGGCAAGCCGGGTGCGCTGAATCCACACGAACCGGGCAACGTCGCCGAGGCTGTCGGCAAGCTCGGCCTTGACCATGTCGTGGTGACCTCCGTGGATCGCGACGATCTGGACGATGGTGGGGCAGGGCACTTCGCCGACGTGATCACCGCCCTCCACAAGTCGGCGCCCAGGACCACGGTCGAGATCCTGACACCGGACTTCATGCGCAAGCCCGGCGCCATCGAGACGGTCGTCGCGGCGCGACCGGATGTCTTCAACCACAACCTCGAGACGGTGCCGCGGCTCTACCCGACGATCCGGCCGGGCGCCCGCTACTTCACTTCGCTGCGCCTGCTTGCGCGGGTGAAGGAGATCGATCCTTCGATGTTCACCAAGTCTGGCTTGATGGTCGGGCTCGGCGAGACGCGTGAAGAAATCCTCCAGGTGATGGACGATCTGCGGGCCGCCGATGTCGATTTCCTGACGGTAGGCCAGTATCTGCAGCCGACGCCCAAGCATGCCGCCCTGGATCGCTTCTGGACGCCGGCCGAGTTCGACGAGCTGGCGAAGCTCGCCCGCGCCAAAGGCTTCCTGATGGTGTCGGCATCGCCGCTGACACGCTCCAGCTACCATGCCGGGGACGACTTCGCGCGGCTGCGGGCGGCGCGTGCAGCCCAGCTCGGGCGCTGATCGACCCTTGTCGACCCGTCACGCCGAACGCCGCGTCGTCAGCTACCCGCCGCATCAGCTCTACGAACTGGTGGCCGACGTGGCGCGCTACCCCGAGTTTCTGCCGTGGTGTCACGCTGCGCGCATCCGGCGTCAGGAGAGCCCGACCGTCGAGATCGCGGAACTGGCCATTGGCTTCGGTCCCTTCCATGAAAAGTTCGTGTCGCGCGTGGTGCGCACGCCGGACGATCCGGGGGGGCCGCGCATCGACACAATCGGCATCGAGGGACCCTTCCGGTTGCTGAAGAGTCGTTGGGTGTTCCAGCCGCATGCCGAAGGCACGTTGATCGACTTCGAACTGGAATTCGATTTCCGCTCGCTGATCCTGCAGAAGACGGTGCAGCTGCTATTTGCCGAAGCGGTACGCCGAATGGTCTCTGCCTTCGAAGCGAGGGCCCAGAAGCTCTATGGCCACACCGGAGTGATTGCGGCCACTTAGGCCGTTTCCCGTCTGGCCGGCCTCGTTGGCATGCGATGCCGTCGCGGTGACCCGGGACGGAGTGGAGCCGAGGCGAGTGGTGGTTTGACCGCGAGGCGCTCGCTCACCGGCCGATCGTCGGACAGCAACACTTCCAGCCATCGCAACGAGGGCAGGTGGGCAGCGACCGTGCTGAGCAGGATCAAGAGAGGGACCGCCACGATGGCGCCGACGGCGCCCCACATCCAGCCGAGCAGCGCCACGCCGGCGAACACGGCCACGGCATTGAGGGCGCAGCGCCGGCTGACGAAGATGGGGGTGACGAGCTGTGACTCGACAAAATGGATGACCGCCAGCGCCAGGGGCGCAGCGACCATGAAGGTCCACTCCTCGTAAGTCAGGAGAGCAACCAGGGCGACGAGGCCGATCGCAACTGGCGGGCCGATGAAGGGAACGAACGAGGCGAGCCCCATCAGCACGCCCCACAGGAGTGCGTTCGGAAAGCCGAGCAACGCCAACACCGTCGTCGAAGCCGCAGCGACAATCGTATAGATCACGGCAAGCGCAAACAGGTAATGACCGACGCGCTCGTTGATGTCCCGCATGATCCGGGCAAGGCGCACGCGGGTGGGGAAAGTCGTGGCGATACGAAGGATCTGCCGTTTGTGGTCGTTGCGATGAGACAGCAGCATGAAGGAGAGCACGGCGGCGTAGCCTATTTGTAGCAGGATCGCCGGCGTGGTCTTGGCAAGCTCGCCAAGCAACGACTGCTCTCGCGCAACAACCTTCTCGGGAGGCGAAGGCGTGGCAGCCGGCGGCGTGGCTGGGCCCGTTGTCGCCTGCTCGACTCTCTCTGAAACCTGCCTGACGATTGCCAGCGATTTGCGGAGTCCCTCCAGCTTGCGTTCAAGCCTGTAGGCGATAAACGGAGCCTGCTCGGCCCAGCTCGTCACGGCCGGCGCCGCCACGGCGAGCAGGCCGGCCACCGCGATGGCAAGAAGGAGAACCGAAGCAGCGGCCGCTCCCCAGGTCGGCACGCGAACGCGTTCGAGCGTGTTTGCAACTGGAGTCAATATCAGGGCCAGCACGATCGCGGCCGCTGTCGGAATCAGGAAGTCGCGTGCCAGCCAGGCGATGACGCCGACAGCGCAAACGGCCAGTACCATGAGGGGGCGGCGGATCGCCGATCCGCCGCGCACATGAACTGTCGGGACAGGCAGCTCTGATAGGTCCGACACCGAAGTCCTCGCAGATCGGCAATAACGCCGCCGCGATCCTGAGGTTGCTTGGTCGGCGAGCGCCGGCTCCGCTCGTGAACTCCGTTGTGCTTCGGCGGGAGGATCGTCCGACGGCTGCAACGCCTGCGAAGGCCGCGACGTTCACCCTGCAATCCGCCCCTGCGGATGACCCCCAGAAATCGAAGGAGGCTTTCATGGCAGACGTCACGCAGATCACATCCGGTACACTGATCGCGGCAGAGCGCGTAAACGGCACGAACGTCTACAATCCTGCCGGCGAGAAGCTTGGCAGCGTCGAAGACATCATGCTCGACAAGGTGAGCGGCCGTGCCATCTACGCGATCATGTCGTTCGGCGGCTTTCTCGGCATGGGCGAGAAGCATCACCCACTGCCCTGGTCGAGCCTGAAGTACGACACGGGCAAGGAAGGTTACGTCGTCGATCTCGACAAGAAGAAGCTGGAAGGCGCCCCGAGCTACAATGATCGGGATTTCCGCTGGACGCCCGACTACGGTCGTCAGGTCGACAAGTATTACGGCGTACCGACTTACTGGATCTGATCGGAGAGAGGCAGCCGGGCAAGGTGTATCCGCCGGCGCAATTGAAGAGAGGGAGGCAGCGTGGCTGCCTCCCTCATATCGTCAGCGTGCCGGAGTCGTGACGGTGGTTGTGGTTGTCGGCGGCGTATACGGATCGCCGCTATAGACGGTCGTCGTACGCTGGGTCGTCGGCGCGGGGGCCGGCTGCACGGTCTCGCTTCTGAAGGAACAGCCCGCCGCCATGACCGCAGCGCCGAGCACAATGAAAGTCACAATTCTCATGATCGCTCTCCCTATTGAGTTAGGGGCAAACGTTCGCGAAGCATGCGCAGTTCCCCGCAGGCGCGTTTCCAGTGGGCGACCAATGCTCTGTACGCCAACGTACGCGCGACAGTGCGCATCCGATGAAGTACCGGCGCGGCCAAATTGCCGAGTCAACGCAACGCCGCCGCTGGCTCTCCCGTTAGCGGAAGCATTCCATGCCTAATGCCTATTTCCCGCCAAAACACCATCATTGGAGCCGCTAATGCCCCGCCGCGCGCCAGCCGACGCCATTGCCTTGCTAAAGGCGGACCATCGCAAGGTCGAAAATCTGTTCGAGAAGTTCCAGAACGCTCGCGAAGATGATCGCAAGCGCGCTCTGGTGCGTGAGATCTGCACCGAACTCACGATCCACGCCATGATCGAAGAAGAGATCTTCTATCCAGCCTGCAAGGGCAAGATCAAGGACGAGGAGCTTCTCGACGAAGGCTACGTCGAGCATGACGGCGCCAAGGTCTTGATCGCCGAGTTGCTCGACGGCTCTCCGTCCGACGAGTTCTACGACGCCAAGGTCACGGTGCTGTCGGAGATGATCAAGCACCATGTCAAAGAGGAGGAGCGGCGCTCGGAAGGGCTGTTCGCCCAAGCCCGCGACGCCGGCCTGGACATGGAGGCGCTGCTCGACCGGCTGATGGCACGCAAGGAGGAGCTGACAAGCAAATTCGAGAACGGCGCGAAGCTGCCGCCACCCAAGACCCGTAGCTACACGGGCCACAAGCTGGAGCAGAGCCACCCGGTGCAGGTGGCCGCTTAGTTCTCGACCAGCGTCGCCAGCATCGTCAGCGCCGTGAGCACGGAGACACGGCGGATACCATCGCGGTCGCCGGGGAACACATGACGCTCGGCGACTGGCTCCCGGCCTTGGCGAACGGCTCCGAAATGCACCAGCCCGACCGGCTTCTCGGCCGAGCCGCCGCCGGGGCCTGCAACGCCCGTTACGGAAACGGCAAGCTGGGCATTCGAGCGGGCGAGGGCGCCTGACGCCATGGCGCGCGCCACCGGGTCGCTGACGGCGCCATGGCCCAGGATCGCATCCCAGGGCACGCCCAGCATCTCGCGCTTGGCTTCGTTGGAATAGGTGATGAAGGCGCGATCCACGACATCAGAGGAACCGGCAATCGCCGTCAGCGTGGCGGCGATCAGGCCGCCGGTACAGGATTCGGCCGTCACAACCTTGAGGCCGCTCTTGCGGCAGGCGAACAGAACACGCTCGGCAGCGTCTCTCATTTCATGATCGAACATGCGTACCCTCTAGTCTCTCGGTAGTTCGACGGTAGCGACTGCCTGGGCGGCAATGCCTTCGCGGCGGCCGGTGAAGCCAAGCCCCTCGGTCGTCGTCGCCTTCACGCTTACACGGTCCGCGGTTATGCCGGCGATATGGGCGATGCTGCGTGCCATCGCGTCGCGATGGGGGCCGACCTTCGGAGCCTCGCAGACGATGGTGACATCGAGATGCACGATGCGTCCCCGTCGTGCCGCCACCAGCTCGACAGCGTGGCGCAGGAAGCGATCCGAGGAGGCGCCGCGCCACTGTGGATCGGAGGGGGGGAAGTGCTTGCCGATGTCGCCGGCGCCAATCGTGCCCAGCACCGCATCGGTCAGCGCATGCAGCGCGACATCGGCATCCGAGTGGCCTGCCAGTGCCTGGCTGTGCGGGATGGCGACACCCCCCAGCATCACGGCATTCCCGGCCGAGAAGCCATGCACGTCGAAGCCGAAGGCGGTGCGGGTTTCCATGGCCGAGGAGTGTAAATCATCTACCGTCGTGATCTTGCGATTATCCTCGCTGCCCGCGACCATCACGACCTTGAGGCCGGCACGCTCGGCGACAGCCGCATCGTCTGTAAGAGCCGTCGCCTCTGCCGCTGCAAGGGACGCGGCGGCGCGATGTGCGGCCAGCAGTTCGGCGAACCGGAAGACCTGGGGGGTCTGGGCGCGCCAGAGGTCGCGGCGCGGCACGGTCTCCGTGATGGCGTTGCCGCCGCCAACGCGCTTCAGCGTGTCGGCAAGCGGTATGCCGAGAACAGCGCCGCCAATTCCGGGGACAGCGACGGCCGACAGGCAGGCTGCGATGTCGGCGGCGCGAACGAAGGGACGCGCGGCGTCGTGGATGGCTACCAGATCCGGCGGATCGGCCGACAATGCTTCCAGCCCGTTCAAGACGGATTGCTGCCGGCTTCCGCCGCCGGGGACAGGAGGGGGCAGGTCGAGCCCCGCCACGGCCGCGTCGTAGGAAGCATCGTCGCCAGCGGCGATGACGACCCGCAGGCCGGTGATCCCAGGGACATCCCGGAAGGCCAGTAGGGTGCGACGCAGGACGGGCATGCCGTCCAGAAGGGCATATTGCTTAGGCAGAGGGCCGCCAAAGCGGGTTCCCCGGCCGGCCGCGACAATCAGGGCAATGCAGGTCGACACGAGGCCTAGATATCACCGGGCCGGAAGGTGTCTACTTCGATGCCTCTGCAGCCCTTGCGCCGGTCGGTGGGACCCGCTATTGCTCGCCCAATTATTGTGCACTGCACAAGATGCCTATAAACTGATCACACGCATGGACCGCATACCCCGTCTCAACCCTGTCGATATCGGCCCCGTCCGGATCGAAGACCCCGTCATCCTGGCCCCGATGTCGGGCGTCACGGATATGCCGTTCCGCCAGATGGTGAAGCGCGGCGGTGCCGGCTTGGTCGTGTCCGAGATGATCGCCTCCGCAGCCATGGTGCGGGAGAATCGTAAGACGCTCCTGATGGCCAAGAACTCCCCGGAGGAGTTCCCCATGTCCGTGCAGCTTGCCGGCTGCGAGCCCGAGGTAATGGCCGAAGCGGCCAAGCTCAACGAAGATCGCGGCGCGGCCATCATCGACATCAACTTCGGCTGCCCGGTGAAGAAGGTCGTGAACGGCCATGCCGGCTCCTCGCTGATGCGCGACGAGGTTCATGCCGCCAAGATCCTCGAGGCCACCGTGAAGGCGGTGAAGCTGCCGGTGACGCTGAAGATGCGCACGGGCTGGGACTCGACCAACCGCAATGCCCCCAACCTCGCGCGCATCGCCGAGGAATGCGGCATCAAACTGCTGACCGTGCACGGCCGCACACGCTGCCAGTTCTACGACGGCCATGCCGACTGGGCCTTCATCCGTGAGGTGAAGGCCGCGACCACGCTGCCGGTCATCGCCAACGGCGATATCAACACGCTCGACGATGTCGACCAGGCGCTCGACCAGTCCGGCGCCGACGGCATCATGATCGGCCGCGGCGCCTACGGCCGCCCGTGGTTCCTGAACCAGGCGATCCACTATCTGCGCACGGGCGAGCGTCTGCCCGATCCGACGCTCGCCGAGCAGTATGCGACGGTCCGAACGCACTACGAGACGATGCTGGAGCACTATGGCTCGGAAACCGGCATGCGTATGGCTCGCAAACATCTCGGCTGGTACTCGAAGGGGCTACCGGCATCGGCCGAGTTTCGGGCGGCTGTGAATCGCGAAACTGATCCGGGCAAGGTCCGGACGATGCTGTCCACCTTCTTCCTGCCGGCGCTCGAGCGCCAGGCCGCCTAGATGGCCCTGCATTCTCTGAAGCGGTCGAACGGCACGGGCGAGCAGTTTCCCACAGCTATCCTCGATTCACTGTCGGAGGCGGTGGTGGTCGTCGACGCTGGCGGACACATCCACTACGCCAACCTGTCGGCCGAGCAGTTCTTCGGCGTCGGGCGGGCGCGTCTGGTGGGCCATCCCCTGGACGAGTTCGTGCCTGAAGACACCCCGTTGTTCTCGCTGCTGGAGCAGGTGAACACCACGGGGGGCGCGGTCGCGGAGAATGGCGTGACTCTCACGTCGCCACGCATCGGCAACCGCTTCTGCGCGCTGCGCCTTTCGCCCGTCGTCGACAGCGATGGCTTGGTGGCGGTGTCGCTGGTCGAGCAGACCATCGCCCGCAACATTGATCGGCAAATGTCGCACCGCAGCGCCGCCCGATCGGTCAGCGCCCTGGCGGCCATGCTGGCACACGAGGTGAAGAACCCGCTCTCCGGCATTCGCGGCGCCGCCCAGCTTCTCGAACAGTCGGTCCCGGACTCCGAGCGCGAGCTGACGAACCTGATCTGCGAGGAAACCGACCGGATCGTGGCGCTGGTCGATCGCATGGAAGCCTTCGCCGACGGTCGCCCGATCGAGCGTGGCCCGGTCAACATCCATCAGGTCCTGAACCATGTCCGTCGGCTGTCGCAGAACGGCTTCGGCAAGAACGTCCGCTTCGTCGAGACCTACGACCCGTCGCTGCCGGACGTCCATGGCGATCGCGACCAGCTCATCCAGGTCTTTCTGAATCTCGTGAAGAATGCCTGCGAGGTGCCGGGCGAGAGCGAGCGCGAGATCGAGCTTTCGACGGCCTTCAAGCATGGGCTGCGTCTTGCCGTGCCCGGCCAGCAGGCAAAGGTGAACCTGCCGCTGATCGTTTCGGTCCGCGACAATGGCCGCGGCGTGTCCGACGAAATCCGCGGGCACCTGTTTGACGCTTTCGTGACCAACAAGCCCACCGGAACCGGCCTGGGTCTTGCATTGGTCGCCAAGATCATCAACGACCACGGCGGGGCCATCGAATTTGACAGCCAGCCTGGCCGCACAACGTTCAGAGTCATGTTGCCGCTGCAGCTCTCGTCCACCGTCTCCCTGAAGGTCGCGCCATGAGCGTGGCCTCCACAATCCTCGTCGCCGACGACGACCGCGCGATCCGGACAGTCCTGCATCAGGCGCTGGGCCGGCAGGGCCACACCGTGCGCAGCACGGGAGCGGCCGCCACGCTCTGGCAATGGGTCCAGGAAGGCGAGGGGCAACTCGTGATCACCGACGTGGTGATGCCGGACGAGAATGGCCTCGACCTGGTGCCGCGTATCCGCAAGCTCCGTCCCGACCTGCGCATCATCGTCATGAGTGCGCAGTCGACACTGCTCACGGCCGTACGCGCGACCGAGCGCGGCGCCTTCGAATACCTGCCCAAGCCGTTCGACCTCAACGAGCTGATCTCGGTGGTCAACCGCGCGCTGTCGGCGCCGGCATCCTCGATGCCGCACGTGGCCGCGCCGCCGCAGGAGGGGGAGCGCCTGCCGCTGATCGGCCGATCGCCGGCGATGCAGGAAATCTACCGGGCTCTGGCGCGCCTCATGTCGACCGATCTCACCGTGATGGTCACGGGCGAGTCCGGTGCCGGCAAGGAGCTGGTGGCGCGGGCGCTGCATGATTACGGCAAGCGCCGCAAAGGCCCGTTCGTCGCCCTGAACATGGCGGCTATCCCTCGCGAGCTGATCGAGAGCGAACTGTTCGGGCACGAGCGTGGTGCCTTTACCGGCGCGGTGCAGCGTTCCGCCGGCAAGTTCGAGCAGGCCGCCGGCGGCACATTGTTCCTCGACGAGATCGGCGACATGCCGCCCGAGGCACAGACGCGTCTCCTGCGTGTGCTGCAGGAAGGCGAATATATGACGGTCGGCGGCCGCACGCCGATCAAGGCCAACGTGCGTATCGTGGCGGCGACCCATCGCGACCTGCGCCGGCTGATCCAGCAGGGCCTGTTCCGCGAAGACCTGTTCTACCGGCTGAACGTCGTGCCGATCCGTTTGCCGCCGCTGCGCGAACGGATCGACGACATTCCCGAGCTCGCAAATCACTATCTGCAGGCAGCGACCGCCGACGGCTTGCCGGCCAAGGTGCTGTCGCCGGAGGCAATGGCGCGGCTCAAGCAGCATCGCTGGCCGGGCAATGTGCGCGAGCTGGTCAACTTGGTTCGACGCCTCTCGGCGCTCTACTCCGAGGAGGTGATCGGCGTGGAGACGATCGAGGCTGAGCTCGCCGATGCGATGGCGGCGCTCGAACAGAGCCCGGCGCCGGCCGACGTGGCCGCGGAAATCTCGCTTGCCGATGCCGTCGACCGGCACCTCCAGAGCATGTTCGCCGCGCACGGCGACCGCCTGCCGCCGGACGGCATGTACGATCGTGTCATTTCCGAGGTCGAGCGTCCCTTGCTCTCGCTCGCTTTGGGGGCTACTCGGGGGAACCAGTTGCGTGCGGCCCGTCTCTTGGGGCTCAATCGTAATACGTTGCGCAAAAAAATTAAGGACCTCGACGTCCCCGTGGTTCGCTCGCCGCAGGTTCGCCGAGGCGGGTGATTTCGTGGCAGCAGCGCTGAGCGGTTCGCGCTTGAGCGACATCGTAAATGCAGTGCTCCGCGGCCTGTCTGGCCGGGCGGCCGCTGCGTCTTTGGCCGTTCTCGCAATCCTTGCGGGCGCTGTTACCTATGCATGGCTTGCCGGGTTCGTTCCTGAAGCCTTCGTGACGCGCGGCTGGATGACGGGCCTGCTGGTGGCCGACCTCGTCATCGCCATCGTGCTGGCCTCCGTGCTGGCGGTGCGCTTGACGCAACTCTGGCTCGACCGCCGGCGCGGCGCGGCAGGTTCGCGTCTGCACATGCGTCTGGTGTTGGTCTGCAGCGTCTTTACCATTACGCCGACGCTGATCATGACCGTCATCCTGTCGATGCTGGTCATCAGCCTAACGGATTTCGTCGTGAAGCCCTCGCAGGCGTCGTACGAGGCCGCGCGCGCCATCGGCGAACCGGTACGCCGTGCGCGCGAGCAGGAGATCCTGAACGACATTGCGGCCATCGCGAGCCCGTTGCAGGCCATGGGCATCGACGCCCTGCGCGACGGTCCGGCGACCAAGGTGCTGCTGCAGAACCTGATCGAAGGCCGACCCATCATCGAAGCCACCTTGCTCGATGCCGACAAGGGCGCGATTGCCAACGCCGTCGCACCGGACGCCAAGGGCATGGCCAATCCGGTGCCGCCCGCGAAGTTTCTGTGGCAGGCGGTTAATCAGGCGCGGCCCGTGCAGTTCGAATCACCGAACGGCGCTTACTTCGTCATGCAGCTCTTCGTCGGCGAGCCGCTGTTCCTGGCAACGGGCCATGCCGTCGACCTGCGTGTCGTCGACTACATCAAGAGCATCGAGTTTGCCGGCACCTTCTATTCGCAGATCGAATCGGCGCTTCGGCGCGGCCAGCTGATCATCTTCGTGGTCTGCGGCACCATCGCCTTCCTGATGCTGCTGGCGGCGGTCTGGCTGGCGATCCTGTTCGCGTCGCGCCTGACCCAGCCGATCGGCGGCCTCATGGCGGCCGCAGAGCGGGTCCGCGGAGGCGACCTCAGCGTCCGCGTGGAAGAGGGGCCACCCAACGACGAGTTCGGTCAGTTGGCACGCTCGTTCAATCGTATGGCCAGTCAGATCGAGACGCAGCGTGGCGAGCTCGTTCATGCCAACACCGAACTCGATACCAGGCGCCGCCTGACCGATGCCGTGCTTGCAGGAGTTTCGGCGGGCGTTCTCAGCGTCGACGGCGCCGGCGTCGTCGTCCGCAGCAATCGCTCCGCCCTCGACCTGCTCGGCTTGCCCGAGGATGGCGTGCTTGGCCGCCCGTTGACGGCGGTGATGCCGGAGCTGGCGCCGCTGGTCGCCCAGGCGGCGGAGCGGCCTGAGCGGATGACGCAGGGCCAGATCGAAATCCTGCAGCGGGGCGCACGCCAGATCCTGCTGGTGCGGATCAGCGCGGCCACCGGCGCGGGTTTCGTCGTGACGTTCGACGACGTGACCGACTTGATGTCGGCGCAGCGCATGGCTGCCTGGGGCGACGTCGCCCGCCGTATCGCGCACGAGATCAAGAACCCGCTGACGCCGATCCAGCTCTCGGCGGAGCGGCTGAAGCGGCGCTACCTGAAGCAGATCAAAGACGACCCGGAAACCTTCTCGATCTGCACCGATACGATCATCCGGCAGGTCGGCGATATCGGCCGCATGGTCGACGAGTTTTCATCCTTTGCGCGCATGCCGCGGCCGACCGTGTTGCCGGAGGATGCGAAGGAGCTTTGCCAGCAGGCATTGTTCCTGCAGCGCAATGGCAATCCGACCATTCAGTACACGTCGCGGCTGACCGACCGGCCGGTGCCGCTGATCTGCGACCGGCGGCAGGTTTCCCAGGTTCTGACCAACATCCTGAAGAACTCGGCCGAGGCGATCGAGGGCAGGGAGGCGGCTCCCGGTCAGCAGCTCCCCCGGGGAGAGATCACGCTATCCTTGAAGGACGACGGCACGACGGTGCAGATCGTCGTCGAGGACAATGGGAAAGGCTTGCCGAAGGAAGGGCGCGAACGTCTGACCGAGCCCTATATGACGACACGCAGCAAGGGCACCGGCCTCGGCCTGGCGATCGTCAAGAAGATCATGGAGGACCATGGCGGCTTCCTGACGCTCGAGGATCGCGAGGGTGGCGGGGCTCGCATCAGTCTGGTATTCCGGCGTGACGCGAAGGAAATCGCGTCGGCTCGACCGCATGCGACAGCCGCACAATGAAGAGCCTAACAATGACCTGCCACGAAGAATGCGGGCTGAAGTGACCTTGAAGTGACATGGGCCACGATATCTTAATCGTCGACGACGAACGCGACATCTGCACGCTGATCGCAGGCATCCTGGAAGACGAAGGCCATACCGCCCGCCGTGCGCACAACAGCACGGAAGCGATCGACGCGGTGCGCCAGCGCCGGCCGGCGCTGGTGATCCTCGATGTGTGGCTGCAAGGCAGCGAACTCGATGGCCTGCAGCTTCTCGAGGTGATCCGCCGCGAGGATCCGCCGGTGCCCGTCGTGATGATCAGCGGCCACGGTACGATCGACACGGCTGTGTCGGCCATCAAGACCGGCGCCTACGATTTCGTCGAGAAGCCGTTCAAGGCCGACCGGCTGCTGGTGGTGGTCGACCGTGCCATCGAGGCGGACCGGCTGCGGCGTGAGAATGCCACGCTGCGCCGTCGTGCGGGTGGCGAAGTGACCTTCGTGGGCTCCTCGGGGGATGCCGCCAACGTGCGCAGCCAGATCGAGAAGGTGGCGCCGACCGGAAGCCGCGTGCTGATCACGGGCGCCTCTGGCGCCGGCAAGGAGACGGTGGCGCGCCTGATCCATCAGGGATCCAAGCGCGCCGAAGGGCCGTTCGTCGTGGTGAACTGCTCGGCCATGCCGGCGGAACGGCTGGAGATCGAGCTGTTCGGCACCGAGGGGGAAGCCGATAGCGAGACGTTGCGCGTCTCGGGCGCCTTCGAAATGGCGCATGGCGGTACGCTGGTCCTGAAGGAGGTCGCGGATCTGCCGGTGGCACTGCAGAGCCGGCTGGCGCGCGTGCTGCAGGAGCAATCCTTCGCCCGCGACGGCGGCAAGACGAAGGTCGAGGTCGACGTGCGCGTACTCGCCACGACGGCGCGCCCCCTGCAGGACGAGATTGCCGCCGGTACATTCCGCGAGGAGTTGTTCCATCGCCTGAACGTGGTTGCGCTGCCGGTTCCGCCGCTCAGCGAGCGCCGCGAGGATATTCCCGAGATCGCCATCGACCTGCTGCAACGTGTGGCCGACGCGACAGGGTTGCCACCGCGCACCATCGGCGAGGACACGCTGGCTGCCCTGCAAGGCCACGACTGGCCGGGCAATGTGCGCCAACTGCGCAACGTCATCGAGCGGCTGCTGATTCTGGCGCCGGCCGGCGGCGCGCCGATCCGAGCCGACATGCTGCCCAACGACGTCAGCGAGGACGCGCCTTCGGTGCTGCGCTGGGAGAAAGGCGGCGAGATCATGCAGTTGCCGCTGCGTGATGCGCGCGAGGTCTTCGAGCGCGAGTATCTGCTCGCACAGGTGACCCGCTTCGGCGGCAATATTTCGCGAACCGCGACTTTCGTCGGCATGGAGCGCTCTGCGCTGCATCGCAAGTTGAAGTCGTTGGGCTTGCATGGCAGTTCACCCGAAGATCGCAACGGCGGCGAGCCGGCGAACTGAGGGTTCTGGGGAGAGCGTTATGGCGCGTTATGCCTACGTCAATGGTCGCTACGTGGATCACCGCGAGGCGAGTGTTCATATCGAGGATCGTGGCTACCAGCTCGCCGACGGCGTCTACGAGGTCGTGGGCGTACGCGGCGGCAAGCTGATCGACGAAGGGCCGCACATCGACCGGCTCGACCGCTCGCTGCGCGAGCTCCGGATCGGCTGGCCAGTGTCGCGCAACACCCTGGGCTTCATCATTCGCGAACTGATGCGGCGCAATCGTCTGCACGACGGCCTGGTCTACATGCAGGTGACGCGCGGCGTCGCCCGCCGCGACCATGCCTTTCCGACGACGCCGGTGAAGCCTGCGCTGGTGCTGACGACCAAGAATACCAAGCACATTGTCGCCGATACCGGCCCTGGCGTCGCCGTGAAGAGCCAGCCGGACATCCGGTGGGGACGCTGCGATATCAAGACCGTCGCTCTTCTGCCCAACGTGCTGGCCAAGCAGGCGGCGCGCGAGAGCGGCGCCTACGAGGCCTGGCTGGTCGACGGCAAGGGATGCGTCACCGAGGGCGCTTCGACCAATGCCTGGATCGTGACGGGCGAGGGGGAACTGGTAACGCGCCAGACCGACAACGGCATCCTGGCCGGCATCACGCGGCATACGCTGAGGTCGATTTGCGACTCGCTGCAGCTCAAGCTCGTCGAGCGTCCTTTCACCCTGGCGGAGGCGAAGAAGGCGAAGGAAGCCTTCATCACGAGCGCGACGTCCTTCGTCACCCCGGTCGTGAAGATCGACGGCGACCCCGTCGGCGACGGCAAGGTTGGCGATATGGCCCGCCGCCTGCGCGAGGAATATGTCCGCTTTTCGGAGACAGGCGAGGCAGTGACGTGAGCTTGTCCGCCGGCGCAAAGCCGCCGCGCGCCATTCTGTTCGATTGGGACAATACGCTGGTCAACACTTGGCCGACGATCGTCGAGTGCTATCGCGACACATTCGTAGCCCTCGGTCGAGAACCCTGGTCAGCACAGCAAGTGCAAGACTTCGCGCACGGCTCGCTGCGCGATCTCTTCCCCAGCCTGTTTGGCCCGCGTGCCAGCGAGGCCGAGAAAGTCTTCTACGAGACCTTCTATCGGATTCACCTGGAGCGGTTACAGCCGCTGCCGGATGCGGAAGCGCTTCTGGCGCATTGCCACGGCCTTGGCTGCTACGTCGCGGTCGTGAGCAACAAGGTGGGGGACAATCTCAGGGCCGAGCTTTCACATCTTGGCTGGCAGAAGTGGATAACTCGGGCCGTCGGGGCGAAGGACGCCCTCCGCGACAAACCGGCGCCCGATCCGATCTTCATGGCGCTGAACGGCACGGGAATTGCCCCCGACGAGACCGTGTGGATGGTCGGCGACACTCTGGCTGATCTGAAATGCGCCCATGCGGCGGGCTGTTTACCGGTGCTGGTCGGTGGCGCTGAACAATTGTCCGCCACGCTGATGGAATATCCGCCGCGTCTGCGCGCACGTAATTGTCATGAACTGGTGGCATTGCTTTGAGAAAAGTGTCCCCTATATTCGTCGTAACTCGGTAGCGGGGAGAGACCCCGTACCTTTCTGAACCGGGCGCCCTTCGGCAGCCGGATGCCCAGCAAGAGGCCAAGAACATGAGCGAAAAGGCACAGAACGTTCAGGACGTCTTCCTGAACCACCTGCGGAAGAACAAGACCCCCGTCACGATCTTTCTCGTGAACGGCGTCAAGCTGCAGGGCATTGTTACGTGGTTCGACAATTTCTCGGTGCTGCTGCGCCGTGACGGACATTCGCAGCTTGTCTACAAGCATGCGATCTCGACCATCATGCCGGTCACTCCGGTGCAGCTGTTCGACGGGGACAAAGCCGACGCAGCGGGCTGATTTGATCGACGATCTCGAGCAAGACGACCACCACAAGCGCACGCGCCAGCCGACCGAGACCGCGCGACCGGCAACGGTTGCCGCGGTGCTCTGTCCGTTTGTCGCGGGACCGCGAAACGGCGGCGACACGAGGGACAGCGATGCCAGGCTCGAAGAGGCAGTGGGGCTGGCCCGCGCCATCGACCTCGATGTGCGGCTGGCCCAGGTCGCGCCGTTGCGCCGCATCACCCCGGCAACCCTCGTCGGCAAGGGCGTCGTCGAACGCATCAAGGCTGCAGTCGAGGAGCAGGGCATCGGACTGGTCGTCGTCGACGACAAGCTGACGCCGGTTCAGCAGCGCAACCTCGAAAAGGCTTGGCAGGCCAAGGTGATCGACCGGACCGGCCTCATCCTCGAGATCTTCGGCGCCCGCGCCCGTACCCATGAAGGACGTCTGCAGGTCGAACTTGCGGCGCTGGACTATCAGCGCGGCCGTCTCGTGCGGTCATGGACCCATCTGGAACGCCAGCGCGGTGGCTTCGGCTTTCTGGGCGGCCCCGGTGAATCGCAGATCGAGATCGACCGCCGCCTGATTGGCGAGCGCATCGTGCGCATCAAGCGCGACCTCGAAGGCGTGCGCAAGACGCGCGCCGTCAATCGCGCCGGTCGCAAGAAAGCCCGCCTGCCGACGGTCGCCTTGGTCGGCTATACCAACGCCGGCAAGTCGACGCTTTTCAATCGTCTGTCGGGCGCCGGCGTCATGGCCAAGGATCTCCTGTTCGCCACGCTCGATCCCACCATGCGCTCGATCAAGCTGCCGAACGGCAAGGGCTGCGTGATCTCCGACACGGTGGGCTTCGTTTCCGACCTGCCGACCCATCTGGTGGCGGCCTTCCGCGCCACGCTGGAAGAGGTGATCGAGGCGGACCTGATCGTGCATGTGCGCGACATTGCCCATCCCGACAGCGAGCAACAGCGCGCCGATGTCGAGCAGGTGCTGCGCGACCTCGGTGCCTTCGACGAAGGGGCCGGCCGGCCCCTGATCGAGGCGCTGAACAAGATCGATGCGTTGCCGGCGGACGTTCGCGGCATCCTGGAGAACAAGGCGGCGACCGGCGCCGACCGGGCCCGGCAATACCCGGTCTCGGCGCTGACGGGGGAAGGGGTCGAGCAGCTCCTGGAGGCCATCGGCGCCTTCCTGAGCCATGCCGGCGAAGCCCGCGAGGTGTCGGTGCCGCTGTCCGACGGCGCGACCATCGCCTGGCTCTACCGCCACGGCGAGGTGCGCAGCCGGCGGGACGAGGGCGACGTCGCCTGGCTGACCGTTGCTTTGGACGAGGCCGCTTCCGCGCAGTTCGAGCGGCGCCTGGCGCGCTGAAGGCCGCGCTGATGGCCGCGTTGACACCCGGCAGGCCCGCTACCTATAAGCGCCCAACCCCGAGACAAAGGAAACACCATGAAATTCAAGCCCTTGCACGACCGACTGCTGCTGAAGCCGGTCGAAGCCGAGACCCGCACCAAGGCCGGCCTGATCATTCCGGACACTGCCCAGGAAAAGCCGATGCAGGGTAAGGTCGTGGCCGTCGGCAAGGGCCGTCGCCTCGAAGATGGCCGCCTGCAGCCGCTCGACGTCAAGGTCGGCGACACGGTTCTGTACGGCAAGTGGTCCGGCACCGAGGTCAAGCTCGGTGGTGCGGATCATGTGATCCTGAAGGAAGAAGATCTGTTCGGCGTCGTCGGCTGAACCGATGCTGACGGACGGCGATTCGCTTCGAGTCGCCGAACTTATCCGCGAAACCGCGGCGGCCGAACTGCTGCCGCGGTTCCTCAACCTCGCCAAGAGCGATATCCGCCAGAAGCGTCCGGGCGATATCGTGACCGTCGCCGACGAGGCGGCGGAGCAGCGCCTGGCGACCGGCCTTGCCAAGATCCTGCCCGGCGTACCCGTCGTCGGCGAGGAGGCGGTCGAGAAGGATCCGGGCCTGCTCGAGCTGATTGCGCGACAGGGAGAGACCTGCTGGATCGTCGATCCGCTCGACGGCACCGCGAATTTTGCCGCGGGCAGGGACCGTTTCGCCATCATCGTCTGCCTGGTGCACGACACCATGCCGGTCGCCGGCTGGATCCTCGATGTGCCGCGCAACCATCTGGCCGAAGCCCACCGTGACGGTGGCGTGACGCTCGACGGTGTTGCCATAGCAGCAAGAGCGCTCGACCGGCCGCTGATCGGCTATGTCGGCTATCGGGTCATCAAGGAATTCGACCGCCAGCTCGGCCAGGAGCAGCGCGCCAAGCTCGGCCGACTGTCGACCTTGAGCTGCGCCGGCCTCGAATACATCGAACTCCTGTCGGGCCGCGCCGACTTCAACCTCTACCGGATGACCAAGCCCTGGGACCACGCCGCAGGCTCTCTGATGATGCGCGAGGCAGGCGGGGGCTCGGTTCAGTTCAACGGCTCGCCCTATGCGCCGACACAAGGCCTGGCCGCCGGCCTGATCTCTTCGACGTCGAATGAAGCGCTCGACGAGGCGAGGGCGCTGCTCGAAGCCGTCCAGCTTCCGTTGCTGGTTCCTAAACCTTAGGCTTCTGTCTTCGCTTCCTGCCAGAAGGCTTCCATTTCTTCGAGGCTGGCGTCGGCGGGCTTGCGACCTTGCTCGGCCAGACGCTTCTCAATGTAACGGAAGCGCTTCTCGAACTTGTCGTTGGTCGCCCTGAGGGCCACCTCAGGATCGACCTTGCAATGCCGCGCTAGGTTGGCGACGGCAAACAGCACGTCGCCCAGTTCGTCGGTCAGGCGGGCCTGGTCGACCGTGCCGGCTTCGATCTCCGTGCGGAGCTCTCCCAGCTCTTCCTCGATCTTGTCGATGACGGGCCCGGTCGAGGCCCAATCGAAGCCGACCCGGGCCGCCCGCTTCTGGATCTTCTCGGCGCGCATCAGGGCGGGAAGGGCGCGGGCAATCCCGTCCAGGGCTCCGGCAGGCTGGCTGCCGTTCTGGACGCCCTGTTGCCTGGCCGCTCGTTCTGCGGCCTTGCGGGCCTCCCAGGAGATCGTCTGGGCGTCGGCCGTCTTGATGTCGAGGTCGCCGAAGACGTGAGGATGCCGGTCGACCATCTTGTCGGCGATGGCGGCGGCCACGTCGTCGAACCCGAACGCCTTGGCCTCGCTGGCCATCTGGGCGTGATAGACTACCTGCAGCAGCAGGTCGCCGAGTTCCTCCTTGAGGGCGCCCATGTCGTCCCGTTCGATGGCGTCGGCGACCTCGTAGGCTTCCTCGATCGTGTACGGCACGATGGTCTGGAAGGTCTGTTCGATGTCCCAGGGACAGCCATGCTCACGGTTCCGCAGCCAGGCCATCACGGCTAGCAGGCGCTGGAGGGGCTCTTTGGGAAGCTGGTCGGCTGTGGGGCGTCCGGTTGGCATGCGGCTTCGATCTTAGGTCTGATTATCGTATAATATATATTATGGAAAATATCTATTGTGGTTTAGATAGAACGAACTGCCAGTCGATCCGCATGTTTTGCTTTAACAATGCCAGGAGATTGAGGCCACGGTTGGCATCGCTTGCCGGGACGCCCAGGGTCAGCAGTACGCCAGACTTGGAGTCCTTCGGGCTTGGCACGACGAGATCGAACACCGTTCGCGTCTCGCTGTCCCCCTGGGCCTTCGGGACGTTCTCGTAGACCACGAGCAGGCTGCCGTCGCTGAGCTTGCGAGCCCGTGCCTCGACGCCGGGCCGGCGTGCCTTGATGGAGCCCGCCTTGGTCGCCGCGTAGTGCTCGGCGTCCTTCACGCCCTCGAACTCGAAGTCGACCCGCCAGACGATCACGCGGTAGCGTTTGTCGATGCTGTACGCCAGGCCCCGCTCCCAGTCCTCCGTCGCCTGCCAGCCCATGGGCAGCGTCATCTCGACCTTGATCGACTGGAACTGGACCCGTGCCGACAGCGCATTGCTGTCGACGCCAACGAGCTTCGTTGATCGTGACCGACCTGCGCCCGTGGTGCCGCCACCAATGCTTTGCTGGCCATGAGAGAAGCTCGCGCCGTTGTCGGCCATCCCGAAATCGCGGAATGTCAGGCCGCCTGTGCTGAGATCGCCGCCTTGGGCACGAGCCGATGGGCCACAGAACTGCAGGCCGCCGGCCGCAAGTCCGGCAAGCAGGAACAAGCGGCGACCGGACTCCTTTTGTCTCATCTGAGGTTGCACATTAACAATGTTCCATAACACATTGTTTAAACTAAGAAATATCTATCGATAGTCCATCGTAGCAAGGATGAACGTGAGCGGGTGTCACCCGGTCGACCTCGGCATAGTCCATGTCGACATGCATGTTGGTCAAGAACGCGCGACTGGGCCTCACGCGGTTTATCCACTCCAGCGCCCGTTCGAGATGGGCGTGCGTCGGGTGCGGCCGGTAACGCATCGCGTCGACAATCAGCACTTCCACGCCAGCCAATGTCTCGAGAGCTTCGTCCGACAGCATGACGACGTCGTTGGCATAGCCAACCTTGCCGAAGCGGAAACCCAGCGACGGGATCGTGCCGTGGTCTTGCACGAACGGCACGACCGGCAGGCCGGCAGCCGTGAAGGGGCCGGTGATCAGGCTGTGCCGGTAGATCGGGTTGTAGAAGCCGCCGCCTTCGGCCTCGAAGCAATAGCCGAAGCGTCGCCTCAGCACGGCCCAGGTACGCTCGTCGGACCAGGACTCGATCTGCCCCTGACGCAGCGCATAGGCCCGGAGGTCGTCGATACCGTGAACTTGATCGGCATGGTCGTGGGTCCACAGGACGGCGTCGACGCGCTCGACCCTGGCATCCAAAAGCTGGCTGCGGAGGTCGGGAGAGGTGTCGACCAGTACGGTCTTCCCTTGGTCTTGAACCAGGATCGAGCAGCGCCGCCGGCGATTGCGGTTGTCGGTGGGATCGGCCGCCCCCCACTCCCCTTGCCCATCCTTGCCGCCGGGCCTTGGAACGCCACCCGAGGTGCCACAGCCGAGAATAGTCACCCGCACCGGGAACGCTCCGCCTTGGTGAACAGCCGGAAGAAATTGTCGGTGGTGGCCGCCTCGAGTTCGGCGATGCCGATGCCCTTCAGTTCGGCCACCTTGGCTGCGGTGTGCGCGACGAAAGCGGGCTCGTTGGTCTTGCCGCGCTTTGGCACGGGCGCCAGATAGGGCGCATCGGTCTCGACAAGCAGCCGATCGAGCGGGATGTCGCGCACGATGGTGCGCAGGCTCTCGGCGGCCTTGAAGGTCACGATGCCCGAGATCGAGATGTAGAGCCCTAGGGCCAATGCGCGGCGCGCTACGTCCGGCCCGGAGCTGAAGCAGTGGATCAGGCCAGGAAAAGCGCCCCTGGCGTATTCGTCCTCGAGAATGTCGCCGGTCTCGGCATCGGCGTCCCGCGTATGGACGATCAGCGGCAAGCCAGTCTGGCGGGCGGCGGCGATATGGGCGCGGAAGCTCTCGGTCTGTTCCTCGCGCGGGCTGTGCTCGTAATAGAAATCGAGGCCGGTCTCGCCGATGCCCACGACCTTCGGATGATGCGCCGCCTCGATCAGCCGGTCGGGAGTGCGTTGCCCCTCCTCCTTGGCCTCGTGTGGATGGACGCCGACGGAGCACCAGACGTTGTCGTGACGCTCGGCAATCGCGCGAACCCGCTCGAACTGGTCGAGCCGCGTGCCGATAGTGAGCATCCCGGCCACGCCGGCCGAGCGGGCACGCGCCAGCACGGCGGTTTCGTCGCCGGCCAGCTCGGGGAAGTCGAGATGGCAGTGGCTGTCGATCAGCATGTCAGCTGGCAGCTTTCGCCGGCTCGACGTAACGGGGGAAGACGCCTTGCGGCTTGGGCAACGCCGTGCCGGGCGCCAGCTCCTGGTCGAAGGCCGCATAGGTCCTCGCCTCCTGCGGCACGGCAAGCTGCTCCAGGATCTTCGAGGCCGATTCAGGCATGAACGGCTGAACCAGAAGCGTCACGCGCCGGATCGTCTCGGCCAGCACCCACATCACCGTGTCGCGCCGTGCCGGATCGGTCTTGGCGAGCGCCCAGGGCGCCTGCGCGTCGACATAGCGGTTGGCGTCGGCGATCACTTCCCAGATCGCGGTCAAGGCGCGATGGAAGGCCTGCTCGTCGATTTCGGCGCGAACCGCCGCAAGCAGCCCCTGGGCCCGTCCCAGCAGCGCATTGTCGTCGTCGGTCAGCACACCCTTTGGCGGAACAACTGAGCCGCAGTTCTTCGCGACGATCGAAAGCACGCGCTGGCAGAGATTGCCGTAGGCGTTGGCGAGGTCGGCGTTGAGCCGGCCGATCAGGGCGCGGCGCTGGAAGTCGCCGTCGTTGCCGAACGGCACTTCGCGCAGCAGGAAGTAACGCACCGGATCGACGCCGAACTCTTTGGTCACCGCGACCGGATCGATGGCGTTGCCCAGCGACTTGGAAATCTTCTGGCCTTCGGTCGTCCACCAGCCGGACGCGAAGACGCGCTTGGGCGGCGCCAGGCCGGCCGACATCAGGAAGGCCGGCCAGTAGACGCAGTGGAAGCGGATGATGTCCTTGCCGACGACATGCACGTCGGCCGGCCAGAAACGCCACAGCGGATTGCTCTCGTCGGGATAGCCGCACTCGGTGATGTAGTTGGTGAGCGCGTCCAGCCAGACGTACATGATGTGCTTGGGATCGCCCGGCACCGGCACGCCCCACGAAAAGCTGGTGCGCGACACCGAGAGGTCCTGCAGTCCGCCCTTCACGAAGCTGATGATTTCGTTGCGGCGGCTCTCAGGCGCAATGAAGCGCGGGTTCTTCTCGTAGAACTCCAGCAGCCGGTCGCCCCACGCCGAGAGCTTGAAGAAATAGGACGGCTCCTCGACCCACTCGACCTCGTTGTTGACCGGGCCGGCGCGGCGCTTGCCGTCGGGGCCGACCGTAGTCTCGTCCTCGGCATAGAACGCCTCGTCGCGCACGGAATACCAGCCGGCATATTTGCCGAGATAGATATCGCCGGACGCGACGAGCTTCTCCCACAGCGCCTGGCAGGAGGCGTAGTGGCGCTTCTCCGTCGTGCGGATGAAGTTGTCCGGACTGTAGTTCATCACGCCGAGCAGGTCGCGGAACGACTGGCTCACCTTGTCGGTGAACGACTGGGGCGACATGCCCGCGGCTGCAGCAGCCTTCTCGACCTTCTGGCCGTGCTCGTCAGTGCCCGTCAGAAAGTGGACGTCGAAACCATCCAGGCGCTTGAAGCGGGCCATCACATCGCACGCCAGAGTCGCGTAGGCGTGCCCGATGTGAGGCACATCGTTCACATAATAGATTGGCGTGGTGGTGTAGAAGGTTTTACGGCCCGACATGATGACAGAACTCCGAATCCCTGCTCGCCCCTGAGACGCTCCTCCCGGAGCGCCAGGATCAGCGCTTCAGCGCATCGCCGATTGGAGAGCCAGGAAGCTGCCGAGCACCGTTTGCTTGCGGTCGAGATTGACGGCGTCGGCACGGGACAACAGGTGGGCGACCTTTTCCCATGCCTCCATCCAACGATCAAGGCTCGCCGCCTCGATCAGGCGGGCTTGCAGGCCAAGCTCCGACGGCACCACAGGTGCAGCTTTCCTGTCATTTTCCGGCCCCAATGCCGCAGCACGGGCCAAGCCTTTCAACCAGCCGTCGAACAGGTAATTGAGCGAGCGCCAGTCGGCATTCGCCTCCTCGCCGCGGCGGGCGAACCGCTCGGCAAATCCGTGCAGCCGCGGCATGTCGAGATCGGGCAAGGTCGCCAGCACCTCGACCATCTCGCGGTAGAGAGCGAGGCTGCCCGCCCCGGCCAGTTCGAGCGCACGGCCGATGCTGCCTTCGGCAAGTTGCGCCAGCGCTGTCCGCTCCTCCGGCTTGCTCTCGGGCGCATAGTCGCCCAGCAGCCTCACCACCGTCTCTTCCGGCAGCGGCTGCAAGGCAAGGCGACGGCAGCGCGAGCGGATCGTCGGCAGCAGGCGGCCCGGCGCGTGGCTCACGATCAGCAGCACCGCCTTGGGCGGCGGCTCTTCGAGGACCTTCAGCACGGCGTTGGCGCTGTTGCGGTTCATCTCGTCGGCCGAGTCGACGATGGCCACTCGCCAGTCGCCCATCGCCGGCGTCATATGCATGAAGGCGCCGAGGTCGCGCACATCGTCGACGGCAATCTCGGCGCGCATCCGGCCGGTATCGGGATTGAGTGCACGGCGGAGATGAAAGAGATCGGGGTGCGAGCGCGCGTCGATCAACGACCGGCCCGGCGCGTCGGCCGCAACGTCGAGCCCGTCAGGCTCCCCGCCGAACAGTCCACCCTGCTGCTGGCCCGCCAGCAGGAAACGCGCAAAGCGCCAGGCAAGCGTCGCCTTGCCAATGCCGCGTGGCCCGGTGAGCAGCCAGGCATGGTGCAGCCGGCCGCTCTGCTGCGCGGCCAGCATGGTCTTCTCGGCGGCTTCGTGATGCAGCAGCCGGTTGTTGCGCCACGGGGGCGGCCAGCCATAGGGCCATTCGAGCTTCTCGAGCTCGGCCGGATCGGAGGGCGTCTTGCCGCGCGCCACGCTCAGGCCCTCAGGCGCCGGGTGACGGCCTCGGCGATTGCCGATGCAACCGCTTCGACGCCGGCTGTCGCGTCGATCACCAGGCAGCGATCGGGCTCGGCGGCGGCGATGTCGAGAAAGCCCTTGCGAACTCGCTCGTGGAAATCGCGCGGCAAGGATTCGTAGCGCGTCTCGGTTCCGCGCCGCGCCGCCGCGCGTGCCAGACCAGCCTCGACGGGCAAGTCGAGGATCACCGTAAGGTCGGGACGGAAGTCACCGACGGCGATGCCATAGAGCTTGTCGAGCAGCGCGCGGTCGATGCCGTAGCCGCCCCCCTGGTAGGCCATCGTCGAATCGGCGAAACGGTCGCTCACCACCCAGTCGCCGCGCTTCAGCGCCGGCCACACGGTGCTGCGCAGATGCTCCCGGCGAGCTGCGAAGTGCAACAATGCTTCGGTGACTCCATCCCAGCGCTCGGCCGGTCCTTCGACCAGGAGCTTGCGCACCATCTCCGCGCCCGGGGCGCCGCCCGGTTCGCGGGTCGTCAGGACCGAACGGCCCCGCTTTTCCAGGAACGCCTTGAGGTGGGCGATCTGGGTCGACTTCCCCGCCCCTTCGCCGCCTTCCAGTGTGATGAAGCGTCCTTTTTTCGCCCTCTCCTGGGCACCCGTCACGACAGCCAGCCGAACAGGTAATGCTTGATCATGGCGCCGACGCGGCTGACGACCCCCATGCGCGGCACGTCGGCGCCGGCCTCGAGCGGGTATTCCAGCGTCTTGCCGTCGGCCAGCGTGATGACGGCAGTGCCGATCTTAGTGCCCTTGGCGACCGGCGCGGGAACTGGCCCTTCAAAGCGTGCGACGACACGCGGCGACGGTGGCTGCCCGGCAGGCGACGTGACCAGCACGGCCTTGGGGATGACCAGCGGCACCTTGTCCTGCGCGCCCAGCCATACCGGCGCTTCGGCGACCGTGTCGCCGGCGCGGAATATGGTGGTGTTGGTCGATTCGCGGAAACCCCACTCGATCAGCCGCGACGTTTCCTGCGCGCGCTCCGCCATCGAGGTGAGACCGTTGACCACCAGGATCAGACGCCGCCCGTCGCGGATCGCCGATGTTGCCTGCCCGTAGCCGCCCTCTTCTGTATGGCCGGTCTTGAGGCCGTCGGTACCGGGCGTCTGCTTCAGGAGCCGGTTGCGGTTTGCCTGCCGGATGTTGTTGTAGGTCCAGTTCTGCTCGGCATAGTAGTGATAGTACTGCGGAAAGTCCTCGATGGTGCGATGCGACAGCACCGCGAGATCGCGGGCCGTCGTGTATTGCCCCTCATGCGGCCAGCCCGAGGCATCCTTGAAGACGGATTTGGTGAGGCCGAGTTCGCGTGCTCGCTTGGTCATGCGCTCGGCGAAGGCTTCCTCGGTTCCCGAAAGACCTTCGGCGATCACCACGCAGGCATCGTTGCCCGACAGCACGATGATGCCTTTGATCAGATCCTCGACGCTGACGTCGCTGCCGAGTTCGAGGAACATACGCGAGCCGCCCATGGCTCGCGCCCGTTCGCTGACCTTGAAGACGGAGTCGAGCTTCAGGCGTCCCGCGGCCAGCTCCTCGAAGACGATGTAGATCGTCATCAGCTTGGCCATCGACGAGGGCGCCATCGGTGTCTCGGCGTCCTTGTAGAGCAGCACGGTCGAGGTCTGCGGATCGACCATGAAGGCGTGACGTGCCAGGGTTCCGATGCCGATCTGCGATGGCGGCAATGCCTCGGGTTTCGTGCCCGTCGGCTTCTCGGGCTTGGACGCGGCCGTCCCCTGCGAGGCCTTCGGTTTTGCGGCAGGTTTCTGCGGCTGGGCCTGCTGGCGGCGCTGCTGCTCCTGCTGCGCGAACGCGTCGAGTGAAGGACCGAGAAGGCCACCGACGAGACCGACGGCCAACAGGGGAGCAAGGGACGCGCGCAAGGCGCGTTTGGGTTCAATCCGCAATGACACGTGCATCACCATAGCCGGAACGCTTCAGCCGGTCGGCAACGATGCCGGCGGCATCCGAAGTGGTATAGGGCCCCAGACGGACACGATAAACCTCGCGTCCGGAAGTCGCGCCATGCGTCACTTCGGTCGTCCCGTAGCTGCGGACGGCGCTGCGCTGGCGCTCGGCATTTTCAGGCGTCGAGAAGGCACCGACCTGAATGTAGAACCCGCTGGCATGCACGCCGGGCGCACTGGCCGCTGCCACCGGCGTCGCTGCGGCGGGAGGCGTTGCGGCGACATGGACCGGTGCGCTGCGGGGCGGCGGCGCCCCGCCCCACCCGGCCTGGGCGGGCGTCATCGGCTGCGAAGGTGGCGGCGGAGGCGGTGCGGGCTCCGGTTGGACCGCGGCCACAGCGACCGGCGGAGGGGGCGGTGCGGCTGCCGGTGCGGCCGCCGGCGCACTACGCTGGCCCGAGCCGAGTGCAGCCAGGGCCTGATGCTGCTCGTCCGGGCCACCGCCGCCGAGGGCCACGTCCTTGACCGCCATGCTCTCCTGCGGGAGCTGTTCCACCCGCACCCGCGCGGTGCCGGCACGAACGATGTCGAGCTCCTGCGCCGCCGTACGGGAAAGGTCGATGATGCGGTTGCGGGCGAAAGGTCCGCGATCGTTGATCCGGACCACCGTCGACATGCCGTTTTCGAGGTTGGTCACGCGGACGATGGCCGGCATCTGCAGGGTGCGGTGCGCGGCGGTGCGATCAGACTGGTCGTAGCGTTCGCCGTTGGCCGTCGCCTTGGTGTGGAACCCCGGCCCGTACCAGGAGGCGACGCCGGTCTCCGTGTAGTTGAATTCCTCGCGCGGCGTGTAGGTAATGCCGTCGATCTTGTAGGGCTTGCCCACCTTGTAGGTCCCGCGCTGGGTGACGCTTGCGCCGCCACCCCCGCCTTTGCTGCCGGACGAGCCGCAGGCTGCGAGACTCGCCAGCAAAGCCGCCAGCCCCGCGAACCGGGCAAGCTTGGCGGCCGAAGATGCTGATATTTCTAAGGTTAGCGCCATTTCTCTCGCATCATACATCATCTTGCAGCACTAGAGGAGCGCCGTTGAAGCATCTCCCGGGCGCACAATCAGGCGGCGATGCGATCCGACAACAGACCCACGGCCAGGGCAAAGAAATCGGACTGATTCCAGCGCAGGATGACCTTGAAATTCTCGGTAGTTCGGTAGGTCGGGCCACCTGCTCCGGCCGGCGTTACGATGCGCCCGCCTCCGCCCGCTCCGCTGCCCGCTGACACCTCCTCGCCCCAGCGCACGCCCGGCCGCCAGCCGACCCGCGACAGGTAATTCACGATCGAGGCGAAGACGTCGAGCTTGTTGGTCCAGATGTCCTTGCGACCATCGCCGTCCCCGTCGGCGGCATAGGCCAGGAAACTTGTCGGGATGAACTGGCACTGCCCCATCGCGCCGGCCCACGAGCCCTTCATGGCGTGCAGGCCGATATGGCCCTGCGACAGGATCTTGAGCGCGGCGATCAGCTGCTGGCGGAAGAACTTGGCGCGGAAGTTGTTGAAGGTGAGCGTCGCCAGCGCCGGCACGACCTCGAAGTCGCCCAGCCGCTGACCGTAATTGCTCTCGATGCCCCACAGCGCCACGACGACCTGAGGCGGCAAGCCGGCCGGTCCCGCGAAGCGCTCGACCGCGGCGCGGTTCTCCTTCAGCAGCGCCTTGCCGCGCGTGATGCGCTCGTTCGAGACCACGAGTTCCTGGTAACGATCCCAGGTCATCTTGAATTCAGGCTGGTTGCGCGCGAGTTCCATGACCCGCGGGATCTCCTGGATGCCCGTCAGCGCCTGGTCGATTGTCGAACTGTCGACTCCGGCGCGCGCCGCTTCCTGCCGCACGCCCTGCAGCCACTGCGCGAACCGGGCCTCGCTCGACTGCGCCTGCGCCGAAAGCGGCGAAAGGACGGATACGGGCGCCAGGGCGGCGCCGGCGCACATCATTCTGCGGGTGATCATGATCGAGGGGCCCGTCTGTTGGTTTTGCTTTATCGACGGATACCTGACTGCCGGTAAATCTTGCAAACTCTAAGGCAACGAGGCACACCTCGCCGGCACGGATGGGTGGCCGAGTGGTTTAAGGCACCGGTCTTGAAAACCGGCGTGGGTTCACGCCCACCGTGGGTTCGAATCCCACCCCATCCGCCATGCTGAGACCCATGCCGCGATGGCGACGGCAATCGCTCCGGCCTTCCCCTGTATCGCCTTCAACACCGGCCGCCGCACGATTCGTTTGTCAACGCGTGTGCCAGATGATCGACTGCGCCCGGTTGCGTCGAACGAGTACGGGTAAAATCATGGACGGCGAGTACGATTACATCATCATCGGTGGCGGGTCGGCAGGTGCGGTGCTGGCGGCGCGCCTCACCGAAGATCCGGCGATCCGCGTGCTGCTGCTGGAAGCCGGGTTCGATTTCCGCACCGCCGAGACGCCGGCGCACCTTCGCATCCCCAACCCGCTGCGCGCCATCGGCGACGACAACTATCGCTGGCCCAAGCTGCTGGCGCGGCGCACCGAGCGGCAGGAGCCGAAGCTCCTGTGGCGCGGCCGGGCGATCGGCGGCAGTTCGACCATCAACGGGCAGATCGCCATTCGCGGCATCCCCGAGGATTTCGCCGACTGGGAAGCCGAGGGCGCGCGCGGCTGGGGCTGGAACGAGGTCCTTCCCTACTTCTGCAAGCTCGAAGGCGACGTGAACTTCGGCGACAAGCCCTATCACGGCAAGGACGGGCCCATCCCCGTCTATCGCGCGCCGATCGACGATTGGGGGCCCGCCGACCGGGCTCTGATGAAGGCAGCGGTCGGCCTGGGCTATGGCTGGTGCGAGGATCACAACGCCCCCGAGGGCACCGGCGCGTCGCCCTACGCCATCAACAGCCGCGCAGGTCTGCGCATCTCCACCAACGACGGCTATCTCGAGCCGGCACGGCATCGGAGCAACCTGACGATCGTGGGCCAAGCGCTGGTCGATACGCTGCAATTCGAGGGCAATCGCCCGCATGTCTCCGGTGTCGCGGTCCGGGTCGGCGGTGAGACGCGGACCGTGCGGGCGCGGCGCGAGGTGATCCTCTCGGCCGGCGCCATCCATTCGCCGGCGATCCTGCAGCGTTCCGGCATAGGCCCGAGGACCGTGCTGCAGCGGCTCGGCATCGAGACCGTGGCCGACCGTCCGGTCGGTGAGCATCTGCTCGACCATCCGATCCTCAGCCTGATGCTCCACTTGCGCGAGGATGCGCGGGTCAGCACCTTGATGCACCGTCATACCAATTGCTGCGTGCGCTACTCTTCCGGCCTTGCGGGCGCCGGCGTCAACGACATGATCATGATCGCAGGCAACCTGCGGGCCGAGGCAGACGGCGGGACGGCGCTGGCGCGGCTGGCGGTGTCGGCGTTCCAGGCGTTCAGCGAAGGCACGGTGCGGATCGCGAGCCGCGACCCCGCCATCGATCCGCAGGTCGACGAGCGCATGCTGTCGAGCGAGAGCGACTATCTGCGCATGCGCGACGGCGTGATGCGGTTGCAGGAGATCGCCCGCCACCCCGACGTCCAAGTGATCGCAACCCGCGCCGACTACGGCATGTCGGGCCGGTCGATCGACGAGCCGTTCGGGCCGAAGGAACTCGAGGACTGGATGTTCGCCGAATGCTCGGACGCCCAGCATGCCAGCGGTACCTGCCGGATGGGCGCAGCCGACGATCCGCGTTCGGTCGTCGATCCGGAGTGTCGCGTGATCGGCTGCACCGGCCTCAGGGTGATCGACGCGTCGGTCATGCCGACCGTCGTGCGCGCCAACACGCATTTCACGACAGTCATGATCGCAGAGAGGATGGCCGACCGGCTCCGGCAGCGCGCAGCCGGCTAGCGTCTCCTTGCCTTCCTTAGGCGGCCTTGGCCGTCTTGCTCCCCAGCGCTGCCAGAACCTTGGGCGGCGACATGGGCAGGCTGTAGAAGCGCTGGCCGAGCGCGTTGTGGATCGCGTTCGACACGGCGGCGAGCGGCGGCACCAACGGCACCTCGCCGACGCCGCGCACCCCTTGCGGATGCTTGGGGTTCGGCACTTCGATGATCACCGTGTCGAGCATCGGCAGGTCGGAGGTCACCGGCATGCGGTAGTCGAGGAAGCTCGGGTTATCGAGCTTGCCGTTCTTGTCGTAGATATATTCCTCGCTGAGCGCCCAGCCGATTCCCTGGGCGGCGCCGCCCTGCATCTGGCCTTCGACGTAGCCCGGATGGATGGCGCGGCCGACATCCTGGAACGAGGTGTAGCGCAGCACGCGCACGATGCCGAGTTCGGGATCGACCTCGACGTCGCAGATGTGCGTGGCGAAGCCGCCTTCGGCGCCCGTTGTGTTGAGCTGCGTGCCGGCGCCGATCGGGCCGCCGGTGGCATTGGCCTGGGCGGCGAGCTGGCCGAGGGTCATCGGCTCGAACTTGCCGGCATTGTCGCCGGCCGGCCGCGCCTCGCCGTTCTCCCAGATCACCGCGTCGGGATCGATCTTCCAGATCTTGGCGGCGCGCGCCTTGAGCTGGCCGATCACGTTCTCCGTCGACTGCGTGACCACCATCGCCGAGGCATAGGTGACGCGACTGCCGCCGGTCAGGTTGCTGAAGCCGATCACGCTGGTATCGCCGATCAACACCGAGACCTTGCGATAGTCGATGCCCAGCACCTCGGCCACGATGTTGGCCGTGGAGGCGCGGCTGCCGCCGATGTCGGGATGGCCGGTGATCACCACCACCGTGCCGTCCTCGTTGACGTTCACCTGCGCGCTCGACTCGCCGCCGGCATTGAACCAGAAGCCGCTGGCCACGCCGCGGCCGTGCAGCATGCCGTTCTTCGATTTGGGCAATGGCGTCTTGTAGTGCGGGTGGTCGATCGCCTGTTCGATGGTCTCGACGAAGCCGATGCGCGGATAGGTCGGACCGTGCGCAGCCTTGGTCCCCTGCTTGGCGGCGTTCTTCAGCCGGAACTTCAGCGGGTCCATCTTCAGCGCTTCGGCCAGCTCGTCCATGACGCACTCCACGGCATAGGCGCCGATCGGGGCGCCCGGAGCGCGATAGGCCGCGACCTTGGAGCGGTTGGAGACGACGTCGTAGCCAACGGAGTGGACGTTGGGAATGTCGTAGGGCGCGAAGGCACAGCCCGCGGCGCCGCGGATCGGCGAGCCGGGTAGCGCACCGGCCTGCAGGTGGAAGGTCCCCTCGGCGGCGACGATCTTGCCGTCCTTGGTCGCGCCGATCTTGACCTTGCTGGAGGAGCCCGAGGTCGGCCCCGAGGCATGGAAGACCTCGGTGCGCGTCATCGCCATCTTGACCGGACGGCCGGACTTCTTGGCCAGCAGCGTCGCCACAGGTTCGAGATAGACGATGGTCTTGCCGCCGAAGCCGCCGCCGATCTCGGCCGGAATGGCGCGGATGTCGTTCTGCGGGATGCCCGTCAGATAGGCGCACATGGCGCGGACCATGAACTGGCCCTGGCTCGAACTCCAGATCGTAGCCTTGCCGTCGGAGACGCTGACCAGGCAGGCATGCGGCTCGATATAGCCCTGGTGCACGGGCTGGGTGCGGAACGAACGTTCGACGATCACGTCGGCCCTGGCGAAGCCCTCGCCCACGTCGCCGAGCTTGTGCTCCAGCTTGCCCGCGATGTTGGAAGGTTTGCCCTCGAAGGTGATGTGGTCGTGCAGGATCGGCGCGCCGGGCTTCATTGCCTCCTCGACGTCGATCACGAAGGGCAGCACCTCGTACTCGACCTCGATCAGCTTGCAGGCCTCGGCCGCGATCTTTTCCGACGTCGCGGCGACCGCGGCCACCGGGTGGCCGACGAACAGCGCCTTCTCTCGCGCCATGACGTTGCGGCACATCCAGCGCATGTCCTGGATGCCCAGCATCACCGACTTGGCGATCGGGAAGTCGACGATGTCCTTGGCCGTCACCACGGCCTTCACGCCGGGATGGGCCTCCGCCTTGGCGGTGTTGATAGACTTGATGCGCGCATGCGGGTGCGGGCTGCGCAGTACCTTGCCCCAGATCATGCCGGGCATGGTCGTGTCGGCGGCATAGGCGGCGCGGCCCGTCACCTTGTCGGCGCCGTCGGGGCGGATCGTGCTCTTGCCGATCCACTTGTTGTTGCCGCCTGCGGTGGTGCCCGCGGTAGTCGTCGTGGCGGTGCTCATCGTGCGCCTCCCCTCATGTCGGCAGCCGTTTCCATCACGGCGCGGACGATCTTGTCGTAACCCGTGCAGCGGCAGAGATTACCGGCCAGCCAGAAGCGGACCTCGTGCTCGGTCGGATCGGGATTGCGTTCGAGCAGCGACTTCGCCGCCATCAACACGCCCGGCGTGCAGATGCCGCACTGGAGCGCCGCCATCTCGAGGAACTTGGTCTGCAGTGGGTGAAGCTCCTCGCCTGCCATGCCTTCGATGGTGCCGATCTGCCGGCCCTCGGCTTCCGCCGCCAGCATCAGGCAGGAGCAGACGAGCCGTCCGTCCAGTGTGATCGAGCAGGCGCCGCAATCACCCGAGCCGCACCCCTCCTTGCTGCCGGTGAGGCCGAGCGGCCCACGCAGCACATCGAGCATGCTCTGGTCGGCATCGCACAGGAATTCCTGCGGTTCGCCGTTGATGGTGGTGGAGACGTGCAGCTTGGCCATGTGTTCAGTTCCTCGATCTCAGTTGCTATTGGCGCGCTCGGCGGCAATGGCCGCGGTGCGCTTCAGCAGCACGCCCGCGATCTGGGTGCGGTACGCAATGGTGCCGCGCTTGTCGTCGATGGGACGGCAGGCGGCGCGGCAGGCATTGGCAGCCTTGTCGAGGGCCGCTTCGTCGAGTTTGGAACCGACAAGCGCCTTGGCGGCGTCCTCGACCAGCAGCACGGTCGGCGCGACCGCGCCCAGCCCGACGCGGGCGGCAATGCAGGTGCCCTTCTCCAGGGTCAGGCTGACGCCGCAGCCCACCACGGCAATATCCATCTCGGTGCGCGGGATCATGCGCAGGTAGGCATCGCTCGATCCTTTGGGCCGTGCCGGCAGTGCAAAGCTGACGACGATCTCGCCGGGTTCGAGGTTGAGTCGGCCCGGCCCCTTCGGAACCGCTTCGACGGGCAACTCTCTCCGGCCCTTCGGTCCCTGGATCGTGACGATCGCGCCCGCCGCGACCATGGCAGGTACGCTGTCCCCGGCCGGCGAGCCGTTGCAGAGATTGCCGCCCGGCGTGGCGCGGCCCTGGATCTGCGTCGAACCGATCAGGTTCGCGGCCTCCACGACACCCGGCCAGACCTTCTTGAGCCGGGGATGTTCCCGCAATACCGCACCGGCCACGGCGGCGCCGATGCGAAAGCCGCCGCCGGCAGTCTCCTCGATGGCGGTCATCTCGGCGATCTTCTTGATGTCGATGACGGTGTGCGGCGTCACGGTACCGGCCCGCATCTGCACCAGGAGATCGGTGCCGCCGGCCAGGATCCGGCCCTTCCCCGAACTGGCAGCGAAGGCACGCACGGCCTCGTCGAGCGTTTGCGGCGCCAAATACTGAATGTCGGTCATGCTGCTGAAGCCCTTTCCATCCCGCGCGCGCTTGTGCACGTCGTTGCGTTCTTGATGGCAGGCTAAGGCGGGACGTCACCCGACGGCAAGCAGCGTGTGCCCTCGGGGCTCGTTTTGAACAGCGATTGGAGGGGCCGAGGTGTGAAACCGGGCGATTCCCGAACCGCCCGGTTCCAAACGGAGCAGGCCTCAGACGTCGAGGATCGGGGCAAAGCCACCGTAGATCATGCGCTTGCCGTCGAAGGGCATCGCCCGACCCTGCAGGCGGGAATCGGCCATCATCTTTTCCCAGCCGGCATTGCGTACTTCCTTGGATGGCCACTCGATCCACGAATAGACGACCTGCTCGTCGCCGGTCGCCTTCACCGCGCCCTTGAAATCGGTGACCTTGCCGTCGGGCACGGCGTCGCCCCAGGCCTCGACGACGCGGACGGCGCCGAATTCCTTGAACATGGCTGCCGTCTTCGTTGCCATGTCGCGATAGGCCTCCTTGTTGCCGGCCGGTACCGGGATCAGGCAGCCGTCGACATAGCCCGTCTTGCCTGCCGCGCGCTCGTCGACCAGGGAGGCGAAGCCGCCATAAATCATGCGCTGGCCGTCGAAGGGCATGTTGCTGCCCATATCCTTCATGCGCGGGTCGCTCATCATCTTGGCGTTCGCCGCGTCGTGCGCCTCCTTGCTGGGAAATTCGAGCCACGAAAAAACGACGACCTCGTCCGGCTTGGCCTTCACGGCGCCTTTGAAGTCGGTGACTTTGCCATCCGGCACGTCGTCGCCCCAGGCCTCGACCATGCGAGTCGCGCCGAATTCCTTGAAGAGGGGCGCCGCCTCAGCAGCGTGCTTGCGATAGGTCTCCTTGTTGGCCGCGGGGACAGCGACAACGAATCCGCTCACGTAGGACATGCTCTACTCCTGCTGCTTTGGGACGGGCTTGACGTAATACGTTGATATCAACATAAATACACCATGTCAAAGCTGCCAACCGTCACATTCGAGACGACGGAATATGTACGCGACCATTGCCTGTGCCTGGCCGCTCAACGCGCGGCCCGCACTTTGGCGCGCCGTTTCGACGAGGCTCTGCGGCCGGTCGGGCTGACCAGCGGGCAATTCTCGCTCCTGATGTCGCTCAATCAGCCCACCGCGCCCTCGATCGGGTCCATCGCCGCATTGCTGGCAATGGATCGCACGACGCTTACCGCAAATCTGAAGCCGCTGGAGCGGCGCGGCCTGGTCGAGACAAAGGTCGATCCCGTTGACCGGCGCGGACGATTGCTGGTCTTGACGGCGCTCGGCCGCAATTTGCTGCGGAGCGCCCTGCCCATTTGGCAGCGCACTCAGGGCGAAGTCGACGGACTTCTGCGCCAGACAGACGCCGGCATCGTGCGCGTGGGCTTGCGTGCGCTGGCCTAGCGCACGCCGTATTTGCCGAACTCGCCGCCAATGCTGGGTTGAATTCCGGTCGCCGTCGTCATGTCGTTGATGCCCGCTGGAGTCTCTCCCTTTCTCGACTTGGCGAATCCACGACCATAGAGCGCCCGGGCCCGGTTGGGGTCGAGCGTCAGCGATGTATTGTACTCGGCGATCGCCTTGTCGTAGTGCTTTTGCTTCAGGTAGATCAGCCCCATGTTGTCGTGCGTGTAGGGATCGTTGGGCTGCAGTGCCAGCGCTTCCTTGCAGTCTGCCAGCGCGCCATCGAGGTCCCGGCCCATCACGGCGCGCGTCAGGCAGCGATTGTTCAGAGCCGGGCCCATTTTCGGGTCGAGCTTCAACGCTTCATCGTAGTCGCTGATGGCTTTGGCGTATTCGCCCGTGCTGAAATAGGCGATACCGCGATTGAGGAACAGGTTGGGGTCCTTCGGCCTCAGTCGAATGGCGTGATTGAGGTCGTCGATCGCGTAGTTGTAGTCGCCGAGGTTGCTGTAGAGCGTGGCTCGGCTGGCATAGATACGGGGATTGTTGGGGTCGGTCCGTAGAGCGTCGCTGTAGTCGCTGATCGCCCTCGCCGTATCGCCGCGAAGCGCCAGCACTTGCGCGCGATAGAGCAGCGCCGTCGCGTTGCCCGGCGAAAGCTTCAGTGCGGCATCGATATCGGCCAGGGCTTTAGGGAAATCCTTCTTCAGACCGTAGGCGAAGCCACGCTGCGTCAGGGCATTGATGTCTTCGGGGCTGAGCTTGAGAGCGCGATCGAAGTCCTCGATGGCTTCGTCGTACTTGCTCTTGAAGAGCAGCGCCATGCCGCGATTGATGTAGGTCAGCGGTTCCTTGGGGTCGAGCTTGATTGCCTCGGAGTAGTCGGCAATCGCGTTGTCGTAATCCTCGACACGATGATAGGCGGTGCCGCGCTCGAAATAGACCGAGGCGACGCCCGGCGCGAGTTTGATCGCCCGATCGAGATCGGCCGACGCCTCCTTGGCCCGGTCCATCCTCAGATAGGCAGCCCCGCGCCCAAGATAGGGGCGCGGATCCTTCTCGTTGATCTGCAAGGCCGACTCGAAGTCTTTGACGGCGGCGTCGTAGTCCTGCTTGTCGATCATCGCCATCCCGCGCTGATAGTAGGCGTTGGCAACCTGATCGGCGGTCTGGGCGACTTCGGGGTCCGGCGCGGCGCCGGTCTTGCGCGCCATCCGCAGAATGTCGGCGGTCTGAAGGCCGAGGCGGATGGCTTCGGTGAAGTCGGCGATGGCGCGGTCGGCATCGTTCTTCTGGCGCCATGTGACTCCACGGTTGACCAGCGCGTTGATCTCCTTGGGATTGAGCTTCAGCGCCAGATCGAAGTCGGCAATCGCCTCGTCGAACTTGCCCTTCTTCGTGTAGTAGACGATGCCCCGGTTGACGAGCGGCGCCGGGTCCTTGGGCGTCAGCTCGTGGGCGATCGTGTAGTCTTCCAGCGCATGATCGGCATCGCCGATGCGATGATACGCGATGCCGCGCTGGGCATGGGCGAAAGCTTGCCCCGGCGTCAGCTTGATGCCTGCGCTGAAATCGGCGATCGCGGCATGGACATCGTTCTTGTACATGTAGGACGCGCCGCGGCCGACATACGGGGAAGCGTCTTGCGGATTGAGACGGATCGACTCCGTGAAATCGGCGATGGCCTTGTCGTAATCCGTCTTGTCGTACCAGGCGAGACCACGCTGGAAATAGGCAAAGGCGGCCTGCAAGGCGAGGCGCTTATTGTCGTCGTTCGTCGGGGCGAGCTGGCTGGACACCGAGTCGGGGACCAGCTTGACCTCCACCGGGTCGATCTTCTCCGGCAGCTGTTTGATCGCCGTGGTGAAATCCTGAATCGCCTTGTCGAGATCGCCTTTGCGGCGATGGACAATGCCACGGTTGATGTAGGCGCTGATCTCCCGCTGATTGATCTTGAGGGCCGCATTGAAATCGGCGATCGCGCCTTCGTTGTTGTCCTTCCTGGTATAGAGGACGACGCCGCGGTTAATCAGCGGCAGGGTTTCGCGCGGCGCCAGTCGGATCGCGTCGCTGTAGTCGAGGATCGCCCGGTCGGCTTCACCGATTGTCTGGTAGACGACACCGCGTTGAATGTAGAGCTGAGCGTTGAGCGGCGACGCGTGAATGGCGTCCGTGAAGATCTTGATCGCCTGGCGATAGTCGGCCTTCGAGCGCTTGTCGCTGTCGGGGCCGCTCTCGGCCAGTCCGCGATTGAGGTAGGCGAGAGCCAGGGCACCCCCGCTCAGCGCGCCTTTGGTAATGGCCTCGGTACAGGCGGCGACCTTCGTGGCAGCATCGGCGCCGGTCAGGCCGTAGCAGATATCTGCCGGCGACGGCGTCTTGTTTGCAGCGGCAGGCTGCTGCGGTTGCGGTTTCTGCTGCGCCACCACCGCCGCATTGCCGATTACAAGACCGACGGCGCAGGTGGCGAACACCCACGCCGGCCGATGCGCAATACCCCACATGATCCATCCTCGTGCCACTACGGCGCTCCCACAGCTCCGCAGTCGATAGGCGAAAATCACCAATAAAACGCCTTTTCGGGCATTTGTGTGGAAGTGGCAAGCTGTGTCCGTGGCAACCAGACTGCAGTCGACGGCCGCCGGGCGCCTTGGCAGGCCCCTACTACCAAAATGCAAAGGGAAGAAACGACCATGACCGACCAAAGGAACACTATCAGACGCCGCACTCTCGTCGCAGGGATCGCCGGTGGCGTGACCACCGCCGTGTTGAGCGCGCCGGCCATTGTTTCCGCCCAAAGCAGTTATCCCAACAAGTCCGTCCGCTACATCAACCCCTTCCCCGCGGGCGGTGCCACCGACACGCTCTCGCGCCTCTTCTGCGCCAAGCTGTCGGAGCTGAGCGGCCAGCATTGGATTGTCGAGAACAAAGGGGGCTCGGGCGGCATCGCCAGCCATGCGATCTCGCCGACTCTCTACGCCAAGCTGCCGTTCAATGCGAAGACGGACTTCACCTTCGTCTCGCGGATCTGGCAGCTTCCCAACATGCTCGTGGTCAATCTCGACATCCCGGCGAAGACGGTCGCGGAGCTGATCGCCTTCCTGAAGAAGAACCCCGGCAAATATTCCTATGGCTCGGCCGGCAATGGCACGACCCTCCATCTTTCCGGCGAGTTGTTCAAGATGATGGCGGGTGTCGACATACTGCATGTGCCCTATCGCGGTGCCGCGCCGGCGATGCAGGACCTGCTGGCTGGCCAGATCCATATGATCTTCGACAACATTCCGGGAGCGCTTGCCCAGTCACGTCCGGGCAAGGTGCGAGCGCTCGGCGTCACGTCCAAGGAGCGGACGCCGGTGGTGCCCGACGTTCCGGCGATCGCCGAGACGCTGCCGGGGTTCGACATCAACTCCTGGACCACCCTTACCGGCCCGGCCAAGCTGCCGCCCGATGTCGTTGCACGCCTCTCGGAACTCTCCAAGAAGGCGCTGGAAAGCGAAGACCTGAAGGCCAAGTTCCTCGACCTTGCCGCGACTGCCGTCTGGTCTTCGCCGGCCGACACTTTGGCCTATCGCGACTCGGAAGAGGCGCGGCTGGCGCCGATCATCAAGGCTTCGGGCGCGCGCATCGACTGACTGGAGGGAGGCGTCGATCCTGCCGGCGGCGGCGGGGTCGACGAGCCCACAGAAAATGTCCCGGTCCACGGGATCATTTCTCATATGCAGGTGCGGGACGTAGCCTTCGCGGCCATTGACCGGCATGGTTGCTAGCACTTCCACCAAGGGCGGGACTTTCCATGAAGACACTTTCCACGGCGCAAGCTGCCGTCTCCATGCTCGAAGTGAACGGCATCGACACGCTCTTTTGCCTGCCCGGCGTGCAGAATGACGCGTTCTTCGATGCGCTCTACGACCGTACCAATGCCATCCGGCCGATCCACGCCCGCCACGAGCAGGCCTGCGCCTACATGGCACTGGGCTATGCCATGGCGACGGGAAAGCCCTCCGCCTATGTCGTGGTTCCCGGCCCCGGCTTCCTCAACACCACGGCCGCGCTCTCCACCGCCTATGCCGTCAATGCCCCTGTGCTGGCACTGACCGGCCAGATCCAGCAGGCGATGATCGGGCGCAATGTCGGCTTGCTGCACGAACTGCCGGACCAGCTCGCCATCATGCGCGGCCTCACCAAATGGGCCGACCGTATCCCCTCGCCCGCCGCGGCGCCGGCATTGATCAACGAAGCCTTTCGCCGCTTGCTGTCCGGCCGCCAGCGGCCGGTGGCGCTCGAATGCGCCCTCGATACCTGGGCGCGCCGCGCGCCGGTCGAGCTGCTGAACGCTCCAGCCGCCGCCGATCCTTGTCCGGTCGACGAGGAGGCCGTCGAACGCGCGGCCAAGCTGCTGGGAAGTGCCGAGCGACCGATGATCGTCGTCGGTGGCGGTGCGCAAGGTGCCGGTGAGCATGTTGTCCGCATCGCCGAAATGCTCGATGCGCCGGTGATGACCGGCCGCATGGGCCAGGGCGTAATCGACGGACGGCACAAGCTCTCCGTCACGGCGCCGGCCGGCTATCGATTCTGGGGCGAGGCCGATGTCGTGCTGGCCGTCGGCACGCGTCTGCAACCGCAGCAGCAGAACTGGGGCGTCGATCCTTCCCTGAAGATCATTCGCATCGACGTCGACAGCGAGGAACTGGATCGTCAGCACAAGCCCGAGATCGGCATCGTCGGCGACGCCACCGACACGTTGAAGGCGCTGGCCAATCGCCTGGCCGGGCACAATCGCAAGCGCAACGGCCGTGCCGACGAAGTCGCGGAGACGAAGGCCGCCGCCAGCAAGCTGATCCGCGAGACCCTGGCGCCGCAGATCGCCTATCTCGAGGCGCTGCGCAAGGCGCTGCCGGAGGACGGCATCCTGGTCGATGAGCTGACGCAGATGGGCTACGCGGCGCGCTTCGTCTATCCGACCTACAGGTCGCGCACCTTCCTCTCGCCCGGTTATCAGGGAACCCTGGGATGGGGTTATGCGACCTCGCTCGGCGCCAAGGTGGCCAAGCCGGATACGCCGGTCGTGTCGATCAGCGGCGATGGTGGCTTCATGTTCACCGCCATGGAAATGGCGACGGCGGCGCAGCACGGGATCGGCGTGGTGGCGGTCGTCTTCAGCGACGGCGCCTACGGCAACGTGCGGCGCATCCAGCAGCAGTCCTTCAACAACCGCACCATCGCCTCGGACCTGCGCAACCCGGACTTCGTGAAGCTGGGCGAAAGCTTCGGCATCGATGCGATGCGGGTCAATTCACCGGAGGAACTCGGCACCGCCGTTGCACGCGGCATCGCCAAAGGAGGGCCGATGCTGATCGACTGCCCGGTTGGCCAGCTTCCCGATCCGTGGAAGCTCATCACCCTGCCGCGTAACCGCCCGCGCCGCGCCTGAGCTACTCGACGCGGCCCTTGCTGAGGATATCGGCCATCAGCCGTTCGGCATGCGCCTGGTCGGCGATGCGCTTGGACGTAAAGCGCTGGTCGCCGGCCGGGGCGATGCCCAGCAGATGGCCCGCCAGGCAGGCCGGCAGCGGCGGCGGCTCGATATCCTCTTCCGGCATCTCGACTTCGGCCATGGCAAAGTAGGTCGAGCCGTCCTCGCGCCGGAAGAAGTCGATATCCCAGTGGAAGCGCCCTTCCCCCCAGGAATACCGCACCTTCTGCAGGCTCTCGATGCGCTGGCTCCACAGCCGCGCGAAATCGATGGCGCTGAGGCCTGTCTCGATCTCGACCACCTGGCCGTCGATCATGCGCTTATAGGTGAAGAGATGGTCGATCTTGCCGTCCGCCTCGATCGAGCGGATGCGCAGACCCGGCGCATCGAGATAGGCCTGGCGCAGGAAATTGCGCGAGACGCCGGGGCGGGCAGCCAACAGTCCTTCGAGCTTGCCATCGTCTCTGAGGACAAATTTGCGCTCGTTTTCAATCGGCATGTTAGAGTCGTCTCCATGACTTCACATCAGACGATCGACGACCTGCCGACCCCGGCTCTTATTCTCGACCGCGCCATCCTGCGCCGCAACACCAAGCGCATGAGCGAGCGCCTGCGTAATGCAGGTGTCATGCTGCGGCCGCATCTCAAGACCGCGAAGTCGATCCAGGTCGGCCGCCTGGCCGTCGAAGGCCATGACGGCCGCATTACCGTCTCGACCCTGGCCGAGGCACGTTATTTCGCCGATGGCGGCTTCAAGGACATCCTCTACGGCGTCGGCATCGTGCCGTCGAAGCTCGCGGCCGTGAGCGAGCTGCGCCGTCAGGGCATCAACCTGCGTGTCGTCACCGACAATCTCGCCGTCGCCAAGGCCATCGCTGCCGCGACCAAGGACGGCGACACGTTCTCCGTCTTCATCGAGATCGACAGCGGCGCCGGCCGGGCCGGGCTGCCCTTCCCCGCCTTGCCAGGCCTGCTCGAGATCGGCCGCGTCCTCCACGAAGCACCGGGTGTCGACCTGGCGGGCGTGATGACTCACGCTGGCCATTCCTATCACCAGAGCACGCCGGACGGCATCGCAGCCATTGCCGAGCAGGAGCGAGTGGCGATCGTCACAGCGGCCGAGAAGCTGCGCGCTGCCGGCATTCCCTGCCCCATCGTTTCGGGCGGTTCGACACCGACGGCGATGCTGTCGCGCGATTTCACCGGCATCACCGAGATGCGGCCGGGCGTCTATGTCTTCAACGATCTCGATCAGGAGTATATCGGCTCCTGCGGTGCGGGTGACATCGCGCTCTCCGTGCTGGCCTCGGTGATCGGCCACTATCCGCACCGCAACCAGCTCTTGATCGACGCCGGCGCGCTCGCCCTCTCCAAGGACATCAGCGCCCAGGAGTTCCAGCCCAAGGTCGGCTATGGCACGATCGTCGATGCGCCGGTGCGCGCCATGGCCGTGGTCGACTGCTCGCAGGAACACGGCTTCGTCGGTGCCGACGATCCACTGCCCTATGGCAATCTGCCGGTCGGCGCGCGCGTCCGCGTCCTTCCAAACCACGCCTGCATCACCGCGGCGGCCTACGACCGCTACTACGTGGTCGACAGCGACCTCGACGGCGGCAAGTCGGTCGTCGACGTCTACGACCGCATCAACGGCTGGTGACGTAATGGCGAGATGGGTTGCCCTCTTCCGCGACGATCCGTCAGCCGACTGGGTTCGCAAGAAGCATAGTCAGGAACATTTCGACTACCTCGCCGCTCATAGCGACAAGATCAAGATCGGCGGCGGTTTGCGGCCCTCACCCGATGAATGGTTCTGCGGCGGCCTGTGGGTCCTCGAAGTTTCGGACCGGGCGGAAGCCGTCCGCCTGGTCGAAGAAGATCCGTACTTCAAGCTCGGACTGAGAACAGGCTACGAGCTTTTCGTCTGGGGTAAGGCCCCCTTCTACGGAGCCGTCACGCTTTAAAGCGAGTTCACCGTGTGGCCGCCGTCGACGGTGAGCACGCTGCCGGTCATGAAGGCGCCCGCTTCCGACGCCAGGAGGAGCAAGGCACCGTCGAGATGCTCGGGCTGGCCGATACGGCGCTGCGGGATGCGCTCGATCAGGCGTTGACCGGCCGGCGTTTTCCAGAAGTCGCTGTTCATTTCGGTTTCGATATAGCCCGGGCAGATGGCGTTGACGCGGATCTGGTAGCGCGCCCACTCCATGGCGAGTGCGCGCGTCAGATGGATCAGTCCGGCCTTCGAGGCGTTGTACGGCGCCACCTGGCCGATCGTGCGCAGGCCCAGGATCGAGGCGATGTTGACGATGGCGCCGGGCCGCTTGGCTGCGACCCAGCGCTTCGCTGCCGTCTGGGCCACCAGCCACGCGCCACGCAGATTTGTATCGACCACGGAGTCCCAATCCTGCTCCGGCATTTCCAGCGCGGGCTTCACAATGGAAATGCCGGCATTGTTCACCACGATGTCGACCGCCCCCAACGCGGTCTCGGCCTGATCGAAGGCGGCGGCGACAGCTTCGCCCGACTGCACGTCGAGCGTCACGGCCGCGGCCTTCGCACCGCTCTTCTGCAGTTCCGCCTGTAGAGACGCGAGCCGTTCCGCACGACGCGCGGCGAGGACGACGGCAGCGCCTGCTCCGGCAAGAGTACGCGCAAAATGCACGCCGAGGCCCGAGGACGCGCCGGTGACGAGGGCCACCTTGCCGCTAAGGTCGAATCGCTTGGACATGGCCATGGCTCCGCTGTTTCATGCCGGCCTTATAGGCGAGCGACCCGTTCGGAGGAAACATGGACCTCGGTCTCAAAGGCAAGCGCGTACTGGTAACTGGCGGCACCAAGAGCATCGGTCGCGCCATTGTCGATACTTTCCTGGCCGAGGGCGCCGTCGTGGGCTTTTGCGCACGCGACGAAAAGCTCGTGAAGGAGCGCGAGAAGGACTGGCAGGCCAAGCAGGGCCGCGTCCAAGGGACTGCCCTGGACGTAACCGATGACAAGGCGCTCAAGAAATGGGTTGACGGTTTTGCGGCAGAAGGCGGCATCGACCATTTCGTGGCGAACGTGAGTGCGCTCGGGACCGACGACAATACCGAAGGCTGGCGCAAGGCCATCGAGATCGATCTCGTCTCGACCGTGAACTCCGTACATCACGTCCGGCCTCACCTGGAAAAGCAGGGAGCCGGCTCGACGCTCACGATCATCGGCACCGTGTCGCTGGTCGAAGTGTCCGGGCCCACCCAACCCTATCGCTCGGTGAAAGCCGCACTCGTCCCCTTCGTGAAGTCCTTGGCGATCGACCTCGCGCCCAAGGGCATCCGCGCCAACATGGTGTCGCCCGGCACCATCCTCGAAGATGGCAACACGTGGGGCCGGCAGCGCGACGCCGGCAGTGAGCGCTACAAGCGGTCGCTGGCGCGCAATCCGCTCGGTCGCATGGGCACCCCGCAGGAAGTGGCCAACGCGGTCGTCTTCCTGGCCGGCACGCCGGCCTCGTTCGTGACCGGCACGAACTTCATCGTCGACGGCGCCATCACGGCGCGCGTGCAGTACTGAACACGCCGCGGACCCCCTGGGCGCTGGTCGGACTGCTCGTCGGAGCAGGCATCGTCGCGGCCTTCCAGGTTGGCAAGGCGCCGCCGGCCCTGCCGTCGATCCGCGAGGAGCTGGACGCCAGCCTGCGCCAGGCCGGATGGCTGCTCTCGACCGTCAGCCTGATGACGGCGCTGACGGGTATGGCGATCGCCCTCAGCGCCGACCGCCTGGGCCACCGCCGGATGGTGATCTTCGGTACCGCGCTTTGCTGCGTCGCAAGCCTGGCGGGCGCCTTTGCGGTGAGCGTCGACCAGCTTCTGGTCGGCCGTGTCTTCGAGGGGCTGGGGTTCATCGCGGTTACCGCGGCCGCCCCTGCTCTCCTGCTGCGCATCGCACAGCCCCGCGACCAGCGCCTCGTCATGGCGCTCTGGACGACCTACATGCCGGCCGGTGCCGGCACGATGATGCTCATCGCAGCGCTTGTGCTGCCCGGCACCTCCTGGCGTGTCGTCTGGCTGGTTGCGGCCGGTGCGGCGGCACTGATGTTGGCGGCTTTGCTGCTGCGTGCCGTGCCGGCGAAAGAATTCGATCCCATTCCGGCGCGGCGGCACCCGGTGTTGGCGGAAATGGCGGAAGTCGCCACCAGCGGCGGACCGCTCGCCATCGCGCTCTGCTTTGCCGCCTATTCCTGCTGCTGGTTTGCCGTGGTGGGCTTCCTGCCGACCCTGCAGGTCGAGCGTCTGGGCTTCGCGACCTCGACGGCGGCAATCGTGACGGCCCTGGTCACGGTGGTGAACGCCCTGGGCAATCTCTCTGCCGGATGGTTGCTGCATCACCGGGTGCCCCGGGTGGCGATGATTGCCGGCGCGGCCGTCTCCATGGCGTTCTGTGCCGCGGGCATCTTCGTCGACGGTGTGCCAGACCTTCTGCGTCTGGTTCTGGCAGGCGTCTATTCGATGGTCATCGGCGTTGTGCCCGGCGCCCTCTTCACCGCCATTCCGCTCCATGCGCCGCGGCCGGATCTGGCAGGTGCATCGACAGGCCTCCTGATGCAAGGCTCCAACATAGGTGCTCTGCTGGGGCCGCCGATCACCGGCGCGCTGGTGGCCTCGGGTGGCTGGCAAAATGCCGCCTGGCTGACCTCGACGGCCCTGGCCGTTGTCGTTGCCGCCGCGCTCTTCCTGCACTGGCGCGAAAGGCGTAGGCTCGCCGCATGATCTACGTCGACATCGTCTCGGACACGATCTGTCCCTGGTGTTACATCGGCAAGCGCCGCTTCGAGCGCGCGCTGATGCAGAGTGGGCGCACCGACATTGCCGTCGCCTGGCGTCCCTTCCAGCTCAACCCCGACATGCCCGCCGAAGGCATGACGCGGGACGACTATGTGCGCGCCAAGTTCGGCGGCGGCGACCGCCCGCGCCAGATCTATCAGGCGATCGCCGAAAGCGGGCGCGAGGCCGGCATCGACTTCCAGTTCTCGCGCATCAAGCGCACGCCCAACACGGTGCTGTCGCATCGCCTGGTTCACTGGAGCGCCAAAATCGAACGGCAGGACGAAGTCGTGGCCGAGTTGTTCAAGGCCTACTTCGAAGAAGGCCTGGATATCGGCGACCTGGACACCCTGATCGAATGTGCCGTGCGCGCGGGTGTCGAGGAAGAACGCGCCCGCGCCTATCTCGCGAGCGACGAGGGCCGGCAAGAGGTCGTCGCCTCCGACGTCTATGCCCGGCGCCTCGGGATCAACGGCGTGCCCTGCTTCATCGTCAACCGCAAGTATGCCGTCTCGGGTGCGCAGCCGCCTTCTGCCTTCGTCGAGGTCTTCAATCTCGCGGAACGCGACGCCGCGACGAGCGCGGCCCAATCGACTGCCTGAACGTCCTTCTGGCAAATGATATGTCGGTGATCATATGATATGATCATCGACATACGATGCCGCAAAGCCCCGCCCGAAAGGCCCGGACCCGGGCCGAGATCGTCGAACATGCCGCCCGGCTGTTCCGGCTGCGCGGCCATGCCGGAACCAATATCGACGACATCATGCTGGCCGCCGGCCTGACGCGCGGCGCCTTCTATGCGCACTTCACCTCGAAGGACGATCTGTTCGCCGAGATCGTGCGCATGGGGCATGGGCTTCTGTCGAATTTGCGACGCGGGCCCGCCGAGACGACGCTGGAGGCCTATCTCGACCGCGAAGATCTCGCCGCAAATGCCCTCGCCTGCACCTTGGCTGCCCTGCCCGGCGACATCACGCGCTCTGCCCTTCCGGCACGCCTTGCCTATGCCAATGTGCTGCACGCCGTCATCGACGAGCTGGCCAGGGCACGCGGCCGCAGGGGGCTGGATGCCGACGCGACCGCGGCGACCATCCTGGCCATCGGGGCCGTGGTACTGGCCCGCGCCTCGGGCGACACGCGGCTCAGCGACTGGCTGCTGCGCTGCGCGCACCGCACCGTCAGGTCGTTGATGAAGAAGCCGGCGAAGAAGAAGCCGAAGAAGCCAACGGTCAGGCGGCGAGCTTTGCCAAAGAAGAAACGATCGACGTCACGCCCGAAAGCCGCTGCCGTTCGTCGGCCCACACGCGCTGCACGATCACGCGGTGGTCGGGCCGGAGCTTGACCAGCGGCGCGTTCTTCTGGATCCAGCCGATCAGCCTTTCCGGCTTGGCGAACTTGTTGTCGTGGAAGGAGAAGACGAGCGCCTTCTCGCCGGCGTCAATCTTCTCGACGCCCGCGGCACGGCACAGCAGCTTCAACGCCACCGTGTTCAACAGGAATTCCGCCTCGACAGGCGTCTTGCCGAAACGGTCCACCAGCTCCGCGGCGAAGGAATCGATTTCCGCCTGGGTGGTGAGACCACCGAGGCGGCGATAGAGCCCCATGCGTACCGAGAGATCCGGTACATACTCCTCGGGGATCAGCACCGGGATACCGAGGTTGAGCTGCGGCGACCATTCCGCCCGCTCCGCTTCCTGGGAACGGCCGCGCGCGGCGGCCACGGCTTCTTCCAGGAGCTGCTGGTAAAGCTCGATGCCGACTTCGCGGATATGGCCGGACTGCTCCTCGCCCAGGAGATTGCCGGCGCCGCGGATGTCGAGGTCGTGGCTGGCGAGTTGGAAGCCAGCCCCCAATGTGTCGAGCGTCTGCATGACCTCGAGGCGCTTGGCGGCGGCTTCGTTCAGCGCTCGTCCCGGCGGTACGGTGAGATAGGCATAGGCGCGGGTCTTGCCACGGCCGATGCGGCCGCGAAGCTGGTAGAGCTGCGCCAGGCCGAACATGTCGGCGCGATGGATGATCATCGTGTTGGCGTTGCGGATGTCGAGGCCGCTTTCCACGATGTTGGTCGCCAGCAGCACGTCGAACTTGCCCTCGACGAACTCCTGCATGGTGTTCTCGATCTGCGTTGGCGGCAGACGGCCGTGCGCCATGGCCATGCGGATTTCCGGCACCAGCTCGCGCAGCTCGGCCGACACGGTCGCCAGGTCTTCAATGCGCGGGCAGACGTAGAAGCTCTGGCCGCCGCGGAACTGCTCGCGCAGCAGCGCTTCGCGGATCGTCACACCATCGAACGGCGTTACGAAGGTGCGGACGGCCAGACGATCTACCGGCGGCGTGGCGATCAGGCTCATGTCGCGCACGCCGGTCAGTGCGAGCTGCAGGGTACGCGGGATCGGTGTCGCCGTCAGGGTCAGCACATGGACGTCGGCGCGCAGCTCCTTCAGCCGTTCCTTGTGCCCGACGCCGAAATGCTGCTCCTCGTCGACGATCAGCAAGCCGAGGTCCTTGAACTCGATGCTTTTGGCCAGCAGCGCATGCGTGCCGACCACGATGTCGAGAGTCCCGTCCTTCAGCGCCTCCTTGGTGGCTTTGGCCTCCTTCGCCCCGACAAGCCGCGACAGACGGCCGATGCGTACGGGCATGCCCTGGAAGCGCTCGACGAAGTTGCGGTGGTGCTGGCGGGCCAGCAGGGTCGTCGGACCGATGACCGCGACCTGCTTGCCTGACAAGGCCGCGACGAAGGCCGCGCGCAGGGCCACCTCGGTCTTGCCGAAGCCGACATCGCCGCAGATCAGCCGGTCCATCGGCTTGCCCGACGACAGATCCTCGATCACGTCGGAGATCGCCTGGAGCTGGTCGTCGGTCTCGGTATAGGGGAAGCGGGCGCAGAATTCGTCGTAGAGACCTTCGGGCGGGCTCAACGTCTCGCCGCGCCGCACGGCGCGTTCGGCCGCGATCTGGATCAGGCGGTCCGCCATGTCGGCGATGCGCTGCTTCAGCTTCGCCTTGCGCGACTGCCAGGCGACGCCGCCCAGCCGGTCGAGGATGGCCCCCTCTTCCGAAGAGCCGTACCGGCTCAGCACATCGATGTTCTCGACGGGCACGAAAAGCTTGTCGCCGCCTTCGTAGGTGAGCCGCAGGCAGTCGTGGCGCGCATTCTGGATCTCCAGCGTCACCAGGCCCTCGTAGCGGCCGACACCATGCTCGCGATGGACCACGAGATCGCCGTCGCTGAGAGCCGCCGCTTCCGCGATGAACCGCTCGGAGGGCCGGCGCTTCTTGGCCGGACGCGACAGGCGGTCGCCGAGAATGTCCTCCTCGCCGATGACCTCCAGCCCCTCGAGCACGAAGCCATGCTCCAGGGACCATACCGCAAGTCCCAGCGCGCCGGGAGGCAGGCCCTGGACCATCGCATAGTCGGCGACGGGCACCGGCGTCGTGGCGCCGTGTTCCTGCAGGAGATGCTGGAGCCGATTGCTCGAGCCCTCGGTATAGCCTGCGATCACGACGCGGCGGCCGACCGCGTTCGCCGCCTTCACATGCTCGGCCACCTTGTCGAAGAGATTGACGCCCTGTGCGGTGCGCGCCTGGGCGAAGCCTTCGTGGCGGCGGCCGCCAAGGTCGATGGCATTGGACGTGCCCGGCATCGCATCGAAGGTGGTGAACTGCACGGCCGCATGGCCGTCCAACAGCCGCTCCCATTCCGACGGCTTGAGATAGAGCCGCTCCGGCGGCACGGGCTTGTAGTCGGCGCCGCCGCTCATGCCGCCCTTGGCGCCGGTCTTCTGGCGTGCGTCGTAGTAATCGACGATCAGCTCATGGCGTGCCTGGAACGCTTCCTTAGACTCGTGGTCGGCCGTGACCACGGCTTCCGGGCAATAGTCGAGCAACGTCTCCAGGCGCTCGTGGAACAAGGGCAGCCAATGCTCGACGCCGACATGGCGCTGGCCGGCGGAAACTGCCTCGTAGAGCACGTCGTCGCCCGCCACGCTGCCGAACAGTTCGCGATAGCCGCCGCGGAAGCGTGCGATGCTGTCGGGCGTCAGCAGAACTTCGCTCACCGGCAACAGGACGACCTCGTCGCGGTTGCCGGTCGACAGCTGGCTCATCGGATCGAAGGAGCGGATCGTCTCCAGCGTGTCGCCGAACAGGTCTAGGCGCAGCGGCTCGGACGTACCCGGCGGGAAGAGATCGAACAGGCCACCGCGCACCGCGAACTCGCCAGGCTCCATGACCGTTTCGGCGCGCCCGTAGCCGTTCTCGCCCAGAAACTTGATCAGCCAAGCGACGTCTACAGTCTGCCCCTTACGCAGGATCGTCGCGGCTTCGGCATAGAGGCTGCGCGCCGGCACGCGCTGGAGTGCCGCGCCGACCGAGGCGAGGATAATGCGGCCCGGTGAGCCCGGCTTGCGAAGCGCGGCGAGGCGCGACAGCGTCTCCAGCCGCTCGGCCACGATGTCGGGATGCGGCGACAGCCGGTCGTAGGGCAGGCAGTCCCAGGCCGGAAAAACCAGCACCTCGCGCTCAGGCGAGAAGAAGCGCAGGCCGTCCTGCAGTCGCTCCAGCCGCTGTCCGTCGCGCGCTATGTGCAGAATGTCCCGCCCGCCGGTGGTGCGTGCCAGCTCTGCCAGCACCAGGGCATCCGCCCCTTCCGGCAGGCCGGCGATGGTCCATCGCGCCGCCTTGCGGGGAATCGCGGCCAGGAGCTCGGCAAGCGGCGGCGACACTAGAACCTCACGCGAAACGCGAGCAGCTTGCGCACGACGGGCGTATCGCTCTCCGCCGGGACCGCGACCTTGCCGCTGACCCAGTCGTAGATGTCGTTGTCGCTCGCCGCGAGCAGACTCTCGTATTGATCCAGCTCCGAAGCATCGAATGTAGCGATATGGGCGCGCGCGAACTGTCCAAGGAGGATGTCGTTCTCCTTGTTGCCGCGATAGACACTGCGGTAGAGCAGACGCTTACGCCGCGTCTCGATATCCTCGCCTGACATGTTTTCCCCAGGTCCGGCCCGAAAAGGGGCGTAGCATATAGGCGGCAGCGATGGCGAAGTCACGCGGCCGCAGAACTTATCAACCATGCGTCCGCAGAGCCTCACCCCCCTCTTCGCCCAAGTCACCGCGCTGCCCGGCATCGGCCCGCGGCTGGGCAAGCTCGCGGAGAAACTTGCAGGGCCTCTGGTGGTTGACCTGCTGTGGCACCTGCCGTTCGCCGTGATCGACCGGCGCAACGCCCCGGACGTCGCCGCTGCCAAGGCGGGAGAGGTCGCCACGCTCACCGTCGTCGTCGACGAACACCTGGTCCCGCACAGCCCGCGTCAGCCTTACCGCGTCTGGTGCAGCGACGAGACCGGGCGTCTCTGCCTCACCTACTTCAACGGCCGCGAGGATTACCTCCGGAAGCTGCTGCCGCCCGGCGAAACCCGCGTGGTGAGCGGCAAGGTCGAGATCTACCAGGGCGAGGTGCAGATGACGCACCCCGACCATGTGGTGCCGCTGGACCAGCGCGACTCCATCCTGCGAGTCGAACCTGTCTATGGTCTGACCGCCGGCCTGACGCAGAGGCCCGTCCAGAAGGCCATTGCCGCCGCCGTTGAGCGCACACCCGAGCTGCCCGAATGGCAGGACGCCGCCTACCTTGCCAAGCAGCGCTGGCAGAGCTGGCACGGCGCCCTCGCCCATGCCCACGCACCAACGGAAGAAAGCGACCTGTCGCCGATGCATCCGGCGCGGGCGCGGCTTGCCTTCGACGAATTGCTGGCGAGCCAGCTCGCGATCGCCCTGGTGCGCCATCACAATCGCACGCTCGCAGGACATGCGACCGAGGGCGATGGTCGTCTGCGCAAGGCTGTGCTCGCTTCCCTGCCCTTCGATCTCACGGCGAGCCAGAAGGCCGCCATCGAGGAGATCGCGACCGACATGGGCAAGGCCGAGCGCATGATCCGCTTGCTGCAGGGTGATGTCGGCAGCGGCAAGACTCTGGTGGCACTGCTGGCCATGCTGATCTGCGCCGAGGCCGGTGCACAAGCCGCCCTCATGGCACCGACCGAGCTTCTGGCCCGGCAGCATCATGCCACGATTGCGCCGCTCGCAGCCGCGGCCGGTGTGCGACTGGCCCTCCTGACCGGACGCGACGGCCAGAAGGTGAAGAAAGAAACTCTGCAGGGCCTCAGCGACGGTACGATCCAGCTCGTCGTCGGCACGCACGCACTGGTGCAAGAGGACGTCGAATTTGCCGACCTCGCTTTGGCCGTGGTCGACGAACAGCATCGCTTCGGCGTGCATCAGCGCATGGCGCTTTCGTCGAAAGGCCATGCCGTCGATCTTTTGGTGATGACGGCGACGCCGATCCCGCGGACCCTGATGCTGGCGGCCTACGGAGATCTCGACGTTTCCAAGCTCACCGAAAAGCCGGCCGGTCGGCAGCCCATAGACACGCGCACCATTCCTCTGGAGCGGATCGGAGAAGTGGCGCAAGGCGTCGGCCGCCAGATCGCCACTGGTGCACGCGTCTATTGGGTCTGCCCGTTGATCGAGGAATCGGAGGAAGTCGATCTCGCCAATGTCGAGGAGCGCTTCCACCTGTTGAGCCAGCGGTTCCCCGGCAAGGTCGGGTTGTTGCATGGCCGCTTGAAGAGCGCCGAGCGCGAAGCGACGATGGCCGCCTTTGCCGACGGGCGGCTTTCGATCCTGGTCGCGACCACGGTGATCGAAGTCGGCGTCGACGTGCCGGCGGCGACGGTGATGGTGATCGAGCATGCCGAACGCTTCGGCCTGGCGCAGCTCCATCAGCTCCGCGGGCGCGTGGGCCGCGGCAGTGCCAAGTCGACCTGCCTCCTGCTCTACGCCCAGCCTCTCGGCGAGACGGCTAAGTCACGGCTCGCGATCATGCGCGAGACCGAGGATGGCTTTCGCATCGCTGAAGAAGATCTCCGGCTGCGTGGCGCTGGCGAGTTGCTGGGGACACGGCAAAGCGGCCTGCCCGACATGCGTCTGGCCGATCTCTCGGTACACGGCGAGCTGCTGCAGGCCGCTCGCGACGATGCCCGGCTGGTGATCGACCGCGATCCCGACCTGCAATCGGAGCGCGGCAAGGCGCTGCGCGCCCTGCTCTACCTGTTCCGCCGCGACGATGCCGTGAGGACCTTGCGGGCGGGCTGATCAGCCCAGCGATGCGACGTAGGTCCTGAGCGCCTCGCGTGCCGTTTCGACACTTTTCTCTGCTTCGCCACGACGTTTGGCGATCGCCTCGAGCTCGGTCTCCTGTTTGTCGAGGGTCGCAAGATAGCGGCGCTGCAGGTCGCTGTTGGCCGGCACGCGGGCGAGATTGTCGCGCAGCCGTGCCTGCTCCTGCACGATCTGCTGCCGCTCGCCGTCGACCTGCGTGACCTTGCGTTGCGCCTCGGCGACGGCCTGCTGAAGCTGCAGCACGCGACTGAGGGCATCCCGCGTCTTGGCGTCGAACTCGCGGGCCTGCGCGTAGACGCGAATCTGGTCGGCAGCGCTTTCGACCAACCGAACTTCCTGCTGCTGCGTCTGCTCCTGCACGACCTCGAAGGTCTGGGTCTGATCGCCGCCCGGAAGCTGGAACGGGATGCGATAGTTCCCCTCGCTCAATTCGACGCCCTTGGCGTCGGGCTTCGAAAGCGTCCAGCCCGGCAGGCGGCGCTGGACGACGATGAGCTGGCGCGGCTCCTTGGCAGGGCCACGCACGCGATAGGTCGTGGTCTGGCGCACGACGCGCGAGAGACGCAGTGCCCCATTGGCAATCGTGCCGGTCGCAAGCTGCTCGGTTTGTGCCACGTCGCGCTCGATGACGATTTTCTCGTCGAGGGCATAGGCGAGAAGCCGGGTCTCGCCGGTTGGGAATCCCGACAGGCGGGCGTCGCCCACATAGGCAACATAACCGGCCTTGTCGCGCTCATAGATCGTGATGATGCCCGGCGGCAGTCCCGATTCACCGTCGTTGGTCAGGCGAATCGCAGCCAGCGGATTGCGCGCCGCCGTATCGGCCTGATAGAGCGCCAGCCGCAGCGCCGGCACCTGACGGTCGATGATCGGGATCGAAAGCGTGCGGCCGTTTTCCACGCTCACGGCGCGCGGGAACTTGAAGACGACCTGCGTTGCCGCATCGCTTGCCGCGATCGGCTCTGCGCCGACGGCAACAGGGGCTGGCGGCGGCGGAGGGGCTGCTGCGGGTGCAGCAACCGAACGTTCCTGCTGGGCGCGATACTGGGGAGATGCCGGCAGAGGCATGGTTTTTGCGCGTTGATCGGCGTCCACGCCGCCGCGATCGACGCCTGGCATCAGACGGCCCGCGACTTCGACCGGCACTTCGGGGCGTGTCACGTAATAGGCATTGTAAAGCGCCTGCCGGAAAGCGACCGGTCGGCCGGACACAAGGGTGAGCTCGACATCCTTCCAGTCCTGGCCGCTCAGATTTTCGACGACGGCCCAGCCCTGCAGCGCCGAGCGCGGTGCGGCGGCATCGGCCGGCAAGGTCAGGCGGTAGGAAGCCTTCCACACGGGAGCTTCGACGATGTAGGCGACACGTACGGTGCGCTTGCCGTCGCCACGAGTCGCCAGATCGAGGGTACGCGCATCCTTGGCGCGGTTGCCCTGGATCGCGAGCAGCGCCTGGCCAATTTTCGCGCGCAAGGCCGCGTCGGCGAACTGCAGGTTTTCCGCATCCTCCAGAATGAACTGCTGCAGGCCGCGGTCGGTGAAAAGCGTCACGCGTGTGCGCTTGGTCGTGCCCTTGTCGCCTGGCAGGGCGACCGTCTCTTCCTCGACAGAGACGACACGGCCCGCGAGAGCACGGCCGCCGCCAACCGTAATCTCGGCTCCTTTCAGGGTGGACAGAAGCTCGGCCGGAGAGCCCAGCGAATGCTGGTCGAACGGCAGGTCCTTGAAGGCCTGGGCAAGCGGTTCGCGTCCCGGCAGGCTGAGGCCGCCGACGCCGCCTTTGTCGTCATAGACGACCAGACTCTTCAGCACGTCGTCGACCTGATCGAGCGACACCGTGAGCTTCAGGGTGGCGTTTCCTTCCACCGTGGCTTCGTACTCGAAATAGCCGAGGCCGCCCGAGGACAGCATGACTCGCTTGAGAGCGAGTTCCTGAGCGAAGGCAAAAGTCGGGAACGCAATCAGGCCCAAAAGAGCCACGACGTTCAAAAATAGGCGCATAGTCTCTCCCGGGCGATGCACGCGCACCGTGAAGTGCGACTGTGACACAACCGCGGCGACGACGCGACGAAACTACGAGAGCGCGTCTTTCAGGGCTTCGAAGGGAAGCAGTACGCATTCCTGTCGCGACTTGTGGGTGGCGACAGGCGTGAACGCCGTAAACGGTTCGCGCGGATCGCCCGCCTCGCGGCCGAGAGCGCGCTCGGCGTCACGCCGGATGTCGGAGATACCAGCAGAATCCCGGCCGACCGCGACCGCCGACAATGCCGAGGCCGAGGCCTGGCACAGCAGGCAGCCGCGGACCTGATGCGCGATCTCCGTGATACGTCCCTGCCCGTCGAGCTTGACGTCCATGGTGACACGATCGCCGCACAGCGGGTTGTCGCGCCGCGCCGACCTGGTCGGTGCGTCGAGCTTGCCCGCACCTGTCTTGGCTTTGGCAAGCGCAACGATACGGTCCTGATAGAGCTGGTCGTTCATCGCAAGGTACGTGCGGCATGCGCCACGCCGGCCAGCAGCGCGTCGATGTCCGTGTTGTCGTTATAGGGCGCCATCGAGACGCGGGTCGTGCCGTCGAGGTCGAAGCGGTCCATCAAGGGTTGGGCGCAGTGATGGCCCGCACGTACGGCAACGCCGAAGGAATCGAGCGTCTGAGCGACATCGTGCGGATGCACGCCTTCGAGCATGAAGGACACGACCGGATAGCGGTTCTGCAGGCTCGCCGGGCCGAACAGCCTAGTGCCGTCGACCTTTTGCAGGCCGTCCATCAGACGCTGGACCAGGCTCATCTCGTGATCGTGCGCCGCTGTCCAATCGAGCGATTGCATCCAGGTACAGGCTGCGCCGAGGCCTATGGCAGGACCGATCGCGGGTGTGCCCGCCTCGAAGCGACGTGGCGATGGCGCCCATGTCGTCTCGGCAAAAGTGACCCGTCCGATCATCGAGCCTCCGCCCATGAAGGGGGGCATGGCGTCCAGCAATTCGGGCTTGCCCCACAGGATACCAATTCCATTCGGGCCGTAAGCCTTGTGACCGGCGAAGACATAGAAGTCGATGCCCAGCGACGGCAGATCGAGCGGCCCATGCGGCGCGCGCTGCGCCCCGTCGAGCATCACCCGGGCACCAACCGATTTGGCTGCTGCGACGACGGCACGGACATCGAGCAGCGCACCTGTCACGTTCGAGACATGGGCGAGCGAGACCAGCCTGGTCTTGGAGGTCAGCAGGCGCGGCAACTGGGTCAAATCTATACGGCCGTCTTCCGTCACCGGGATCACATCGATCTCGATGCCCGAGCGGGCACGCAGGAGCTGCCAGGGCACGATATTGGAATGATGCTCCAACTCGGAAAGCAAGATGCGATCGCCGGGCTTCAGAAGAGAACCGTAGGAATAGGCCACGAGGTTGATCGCCGCCGTACAGCCGCCGGTGAAGATCACTTCGAGCGGTTGGACGCCCAGGAACTTGGCCACCTCGGCGCGTGCATTCTCGTAGGCCTCCGTCGCGCGTTCGGCGAGGCGATGGACACCGCGCAGCACGTTGGCCCGGCTTGTCGTCTCGTAGTGTCGTACGGCGTCGATCACGGCGAGCGGCGTCTGTGCCGAGGCGCCGTTGTCGAGATAGTGAACCGGCAAGCCGTCGATGATTTCGGAGAGAATGGGAAACTGCCGGCGAACAGCGGCGACATCGAAACTCATGCTGTGCTCCGCTCCCGCCATGCCGCCAGCGCCTCCGGCGTGTCGATGTCGGTGATGGCGGCCTCTCCTGTCATCTCGACCTCGCAAACCAGATCGGCGTGCTCGCCGATCAGATGCTTGGCGCCGCTGTCGCCCGAGAGCTTGGCCATCTCCGGGAAGAAGCGCCGGGCCCACAGGACGGGGTTGCCACGTTTGCCGCCGACCGTCGGTACGCAGATCGTGCGGCCCTCGACCGGACTGAAGGCGGCGATCAGGCGGTCGAGCAGCGGCGCGCCAACGCCGGGCATGTCGCCGAGCTGGACGATGGCCGCGTCTATGTTCGAGCCGAGCGCGCCGATCCCGGTCCTCACCGACGTGCTGAGCCCCTCGGCAAAGTCCGGATTGGTGACGAAGCGCAGTCGCGACTTCGGCGGCACCGCCTTCTCGATCGCCGGCCGCACCTGATCTTCCATATGACCCAGCACGACCACGACCTCGACAGCCTGCGATGCCAAAGCCGCTTTCACCGCATGCACGACCAGCGGCTCGCCCTCGGCATCGGCCAGCAGCTTGTTGGGACCGCCCATGCGCGTCGACCGGCCGGCGGCGAGGACGAGGGCTGCGACGCGAGGCGCCTGCTGAGGCCCCTCGCCCTCAACCTCGCTGTCGTCGCGCGGTTGAGGACGGCTCGGGATTTCGGCCAGCAGGCCACCCGATCCCATGCGCACGATTTCTGCACGGCCAACCGGCAGGCGTGCGGCAAGCCGCTCCAGCACCATGTCGAAGCCATTGTACTTCGGCGACTTGGCGCAGCCCGGCAGGCCCAACACCGGCTTGCCGTCCAATTCGCCGGTCAGCAGCAGGTTTCCAGGATCGACCGGCATACCGAAATGGATGACCTTTCCGCCCGCGACTTCGATCCCCGACGGCACGACATCGTGCCGGTCGACAATGGCCGACGCACCGGCGATCAGGAACAGGTCGCATCCTTCGGACTTCAGTTCGGCCAAAGCACCGGCGATCTCCTTCGCGTCGTGCGCCACCCGACGCTCGCCGTTCAGAGTGCTGCCGAGCGACTTCAGTCGCTTGGTGGTCGTGACGACAGCCTTGTCCAAGACCTTGTCGCGCGTGCCCGGAAGCCTCGTCTGGACCAGGCCGGCACGCATCGACTGGAACGGCGCCACCGATACCAAGGGGCGATTGGCCGACTTGGCGACGCCGATGGCACGGGCGACGGCTATACGCGGCGCGGCATAGGGGATGATCTTGACTGTCGCCACCATCTGGCGCGGCTCGACCCTCGCGAACGGCGGCAGGGTCGCCACCGTCACCGATTCGTCGAGTTCGTTCAGTTCGTCGATGCGCTCGCGATCGACCACGGCGAGACCGGCTTCGCGGGCGAAATGATTGCACCGGCCGGTAAAGGGTGCCGTGACCTCGATGCCCTCGCCCGCCAGGACCCTGGCGACGCTGGCAGCCGCCTCGTCTTCGTGGATATCCTCGTCGTCGAGTTTGGCCGCGACGACAGTCGCGACGCCGACCGCCTTCAGCTTGGCCACATCGTCGGCGGAGAGGACGCGGCCCTTGGCGAAGTTCACGCCGTTGGCGCGCCAGCTATGCGCCAGGATGGCACCTGCCGCCGCGTCGATAGGAATCTCGCCGAACCTCACGCTGCGGCGACCTTCGGCGCGGACAGGGCTGCGAGGCGGCGCGCCCGTACTTCGACGATCTGCCCCAGGATGGAAATGGCGATCTCCGCCGGCGACTTGGCGCCGATGTTGAGACCGACCGGCCCGTGCACGCGTGCGAACTGCTCTTCGGTGATCCCCGCTTCGGCCAGCCGCTCCTTGCGCTTGGCGTGGGTCTTCCGGCTGCCGAGCGCGCCGATATAGAAGACCTCCGACTTCAGCGCATATTCGAGCGCGGGGTCATCGAGCTTGGGATCGTGCGTCAAAGTGACGACGGCCGTCGATCGGTCGAGGCCCATCTTCTCAAAGGCCTCGTCGGCCCATTCCTGCATCACCTTCACGCCAGGGAAACGGCTGTCGGTGGCGAAGGCACGGCGCGGATCGACGACGGTGACATCGAAATCGAGCAGCGACGCCATGGGCGCCAACGACTGTGCAATGTGGACGGCGCCGACGATAATCAAACGCGGCGGCGGCACGTAGACATTCAGAAAAATGCGCTGGCCGCCGATATCGACGGTTTCGCTGCGGCCGATCTCGAGTGCCTGCCGCGCCGCCGAGAGCAACGTCTCGTCGCCAGCCTGCTCACCCGACGCCGTGTCTCGGTAGATCAGAGTTTCGGCGGCGTCGCTGAGCCGTGTGGCCAGGGCCAGAGCGTGCCGTTTGTGGCGCGCTTCCTGAAGCGCCGCCAGGGTCTCGGCCTTCATGATTCAGTTCACCTTCTCGACGAAGACCTGCACCTTGCCACCGCATGCCAGCCCGACATCCCAGGCCTGTTCGTCAGTGACACCGAAATCCAGCAGCCGCGGCTTGCCGTCAGCGATCGCCGCCAGCGCTTCCTTCACGACGGCGCCTTCAATGCAGCCACCGGACACCGAGCCCACCATCGCGCCCGTGTCGTCGACGCCGAGCTGGCTGCCCACCGGCCGAGGCGAAGAGCCCCAAGTGGTGATTACGGTGGCGATGGCTACTCCCTTGCCGCCAGCCTTCCACTTGCCGACCTGATCCAGGACATCGAGTGCGTCGCTCATGATCTACTCCTTGCGAAGTTCAGTCTGCCATCCCGCGAGGCGTCTGTCGGCTCCGGCGACCTGCTTGCCCAGGGCGGCGATCAGCCCCGCCAGGCTCTCCAGATTGTGCACCGGACGGAACTCGTCGACATGCGGCAACATGGCCTTGTTACCTTGAGATTTGGGCTCGTATGCGCCGTACCGCAAGAGCGGGTTGAGCCAGATCAGACGTGAGCAGGATTTATGGAGACGTTCCATTTCCTCACCCAAACCTGCGGCGCCCTCGCGATCCAGGCCATCGGTGATCAGCAGGACCACGGCGCCCTGCCCCAGGACGCGCCGCGACCATTTATTGTTGAACTCATGCAGGGCCAGACCGATGCGGGTGCCGCCCGACCAGTCTTCCACCTGCGTCGATGCCTTCTGCAGGGCGATGTCGACATCGCGATTGCGCAGCGCCCTCGTCACGTTCGAAAGCCGCGTACCGAAGGTGAAGCAATAGACTCGGTCGCGGTCGTTGGTGATGGCGTGCATGAAATGCAGGAACATGCGCGTGTAGCGGGCCATCGACCCGGAAATGTCGCACAGGATCACGAGCGGTGGCGGCCGTCGGCGAGGTTCGCGCTTGCGCAGCTCGGTCAGTCCTTCCGGCCGCAGCGCGCGCCGCAGCGACGCCCGGAAGTCGACCCGTGGCCCCCGTCGCGCTGGCTGATAGCGCCGCGTCTTGCGCTCGGGCACTGGCAGGCGCATCCGGGCAACGGCGCGCAAGGCTTCGTCGATCTCGGCCTGTGACATCTGCTCGAAATCGCGATGCTGCAGCACTTCGCGATCCGAGACCGTGAAGGTCGCCTCGACTTCGACCTCCGGCGGTTCGTCCGCCTGCTCCGGCGCCTCGCCCTTGCCGGGCTGCAGGGCGTCCTGCAGGCGGCGGCTGAGCTGCTTGCGCTGATCCTGCTCGGCCGGCACGCCGACCTGCGGCAGGAGCATCTCCATCATCTTTTCCAGAAGACGCGGATTGCGCCAGTAGACGTGGAACGCCTGGTCGAAGATCTCGCGCTGGTCGCGGCGGTTCACGAAGACCGAATGGAGCGTCCAGTAGAAGTCGTCGCGCTTCTGCAGGCCCGCCGCTTCGACCGCCTCGATGGCGCGCAGTATCTGCCCCGGCCCGACGCGCAGCCCGGCCGTCCGCAAGGTCCGTGCGAAGTGCACGATGTTGGTCGCGAGCTTGCCGCCGCGGGGTTGCGGCGACGCCGTCGGTTCGGGCAGCGCGTCCATCGCGCGCCGCTCAGCCCAGCGGCTGGGCGGCGATGTCCGACTTCACCTGACGCAGGATTTCGGCCGCTTCCGAGCCCTGCAGGCGTTGGATGTCGTCCTGGTATTTCAGCAGTACACCCAGCGTGTCGTTGATCGTCTTGGGATCGAGATCGAGGGCGTTCAGCTCCGACAGCGCCGTGGCCCAGTCGATCGATTCGGCGACGCCGGGCGCCTTGAACAGATCGAGCTTGCGCAGTTCCTGGACGAAGCCCACGACTTGCCGCGACAGCCGCTCCGAGCTCCCCGGCGCCTTGACCTTCAAGATCTCGAGTTCGCGCTTGAGGTCGGGATAGTCGACCCAGTGATAGAAGCATCGGCGCTTCAGAGCGTCGTGGATTTCCCGCGTCCGGTTCGACGTGATGATCACGATCGGTGTTTCCGCCGCCTTCACGGTGCCCAGCTCGGGGATTGTCACCTGGAAGTCGGACAGGACTTCGAGGAGATAGGCCTCGAACGGCTCGTCCGTGCGATCGAGCTCGTCGATCAACAGGATCGGGGCGCCATCGACATGCGGCTGCAGCGCTTCGAGCAGCGGACGGCGGATCAGGAACTTCTCGTTGAAGATGTCGGCGGCGATCTCGCTGCGATCATGGACGCCCTGTGCTTCGGCCAACCTGATCTCGATCATCTGGCGCGCATAGTTCCATTCATACACGGCCGAGGCGACATCGAGGCCTTCGTAGCACTGGAGGCGGATCAGTGGCCGGTTCAGAGTCTTGGCCAGGACCTTGGCAATCTCCGTCTTGCCGACACCCGCCTCGCCTTCGCAGAACAGCGGTCGGCCGAGCTTGAGCGCAAGGTAGAGGACGGTGGCAAGGCTGCGATCGGCGATGTAGTCGCCGCCTTTCAGAAGCTCGACGGTGGCGTCGATGGACGCCGGAATGGGCGAAGGCATGTAACTCCCGAAAACTCGGAGGGGCGCTGATGCGTCAGTGTAGCGGATGGAGCGCTGCGCCGATATGGTAGGAATAGCAAGATAATTCAAGCATTTGGAGGAAGCGCATGGGACCTGAATTATTCAAGGGACGTGCCGCGATCGTAACGGGTGGTGCGCGTGGAATCGGGCTGGCCTGCGCTGCGAAAATCACAGCCGGCGGCGGCCGGGTGGCCCTGTGGGATCAAGACCTCGAACGAGCCAGGCAATCGGCGGCCGCGCTCAAGGGAGCGATCGCGGTTTCCGTCGACGTCACGAGCGAGGAGTCGATCGCCAAGGCACTTGCCGCGACCGAGAAGGACCTCGCCGCCCCCGACATTCTGGTCGCCAGCGCGGGCATCACCGGCCCCAACACAACGGTCGTGAACTATCCCGTCGATGCCTGGAGACAGGTGATCGACATCAACCTCACCGGCGTCTTCCTGTGTAATCGTGCCGTGGCGGCCGGCATGTCCAAGCGCGGCTGGGGCCGCATCGTCAACATTGCTTCCGTGGCAGGCAAGGAAGGCAATCCAAACGCTTCCGCCTATTCCGCGTCGAAGGCTGGCGTCATCGGGCTCACCAAATCCCTGGGCAAGGAACTCGCGACGACGGGCGTGCTGGTGAACTGCGTGGCGCCGGCGGTCGTGAAAACGGAGTTGTTCAGCCAGATGACCGAGCAGCACATCCAGTACATGCTTTCCAAGATCCCGATGAACCGCTTTGGCGAAGTCGAGGAAGTGGCCGAGATGGTCGCCTGGCTTGCCTCCCCGCTCTGCACCTTCGCAACGGGTTCGACCTTCGATCTCTCCGGCGGCCGGGCGACCTACTGATGAGCAACCTCCACGACCTCACGCTCACGGAACTCTCCGCGGGCCTTGCAGCAAAGCGTTTTTCCTCCCGCGAAGTTGTCGACGCTCTCCTGGCACGCATCGCCAAGGCCGACGGCAAGCTGCATGCCTTCACCGAAGTCTACGCCAATGAGGCGCGTACGCTGGCGGACGCGGCCGACAAGGCGCGCATGTCGGGCTTTCCGCTCCCGCCCCTGCACGGGCTGCCCATTGCCTACAAGGACCTCTGCGACATCGCCGGCCGCGTCGGCACCGGCGGCTCCAAGATGTTCGAGGGCCGCATCGCCAGCGTGACCTCCAATACCGTCGAACGATTGACCGCGGCCGGCATGGTGCCTCTCGGCAAGCTGCACATGGTCGAGTTCGCCTTCGGTGGCTGGGGCACCAATCCGCTGATGGGCGCGCCCTGGAACCCGTGGGACCTCGCGACCCATCGCGTCCCCGGCGGCTCGTCGAGCGGCACTGGCGTCGCAGTCGCCGCCCGCCTGGCGCCGGCCGGCATCGGCAGCGACACTGGCGGCTCGGTGCGCATCCCCTCCGCCTTCAACGGTCTTGTCGGCCTCAAGGTCACCTTCGGCCGCATCGGCCTCTCGGGCACGATGCTGCTGAGCTGGTCGTTCGACTCGATCGGCCCCATGGCGCGCTCGGTCGAAGACTGCGCCCTCCTCCTGAACGCGCTGGCCGCACCCGACTCGCGTGACCCGACGACCCTCGATCAGCCGCTCGAAGATTTCACCGAAGCGGTACGCCCCGGCTCGATCGAAGGCATGCGCATCGCGATGCCCGACACCAGGCAGTTGCCGAACTTCATGCATGCCGATGTGACCAAGGCCTGGCAGGCTGCCGCCCGCACTTTCGAGAGCCTTGGCGCTGCAGTCGAGGCCGTGCGTCTGCCCGACTGGTTTTTCGACCTGTCGCGGCCGGCCGGCACCCTGATCGCGTCGGAGGCCTATTCCCTGCATCGCGACTATATCGAGGATATGTCGAAGGCAATCGGCCCCGGCGTGCGGGCGCGAGCGCAGGCGGCGAAGGCCCTATTGCCAGGTGCCTATGCCGAAGAGTTGCGCGCCGTGGCGGCCCGTCGGCACGCGTTCAAGGAGTGGTTCGCGGTGCACGATGCGATCCTGCTGCCGACAATGGCGATCCCCGCGATCCCGGTTTCGGAGGTCGACGAGACATCGCCGATCCCAGGTTATCTGAACCGGCCGGCCAACTATCTCGGTCTCTGCAGCCTCGCCATGCCGTCTGGCCTCTCCGGCGGGCTGCCGGTGGGCATCCAGATCGTCGGCAAGCCGTTCGCGGAACGCGACGTGCTGCGCCTGGGCAAGGCGTTCCAGGACGCGACGGACTTCCACCGCCGCGCGCCCGACCTGTCCGCTCTGGGGCTCTAGCCGCCAGAGCCCGGACGTCTATTGCCCCTTGCTCACCTCGGCTATAATGCGTTCCCAGCGTTGCCGGTCGCGGACGAGGAGCGCCTCAAAGTCCCGCGTATGGAGGAATGCCGTCTCGCCTCCTGCCTTCAGGGCGGTGGCCTGAACCTTGGCGTCGGCCGTCGCTATCCGGGCGGCCTCGGCAATGGCCTGCACGATTTCAGGCGGCGTCCCCGCAGGGGCATGCAGCCCATACCAGCTCGGCGCCACGACATCGGGATAGCCGGCCTCCGCCGTCGTCGGAACGTCAGGAAGAAGCCTGGCGCGTTCCTCGCCGGCGACAGCCAGGGCCTTCAACTTTCCGCTTTCCAGCATCCCCAGGACCGCCGCCAATGGCGCGACAGCCATGGCGAGCGTGCCGTTGGCGAGATCTACAAGGAGCGGCGGTGTGCCGCGATAGGGAATCTCGGTAAACTGCAGGCCGGCACGGACGCGTAGCATCCGATGCGCCATCGACTGGGGCGATCCCGAGCCGCCGGGAGCGATATTCAGGCCCGGTTGAGCGCGGGCGGCGGCGACGAAGTCGCCAAGGCCTTTCCAGGGCGACGTGCCGTTCGCCATGAACAGGTTGTAGGTACGCGACAGGCCCGCTACGGGCGTGAAGTCCGATGCCTTCCAGGCAAGGCCCGTCTCGAGAAGCGGATTGACCGTGAGGAACGTGGCGCTGGCCAGGAGCGTATAACCGTCCGGTTTCGCGGTGCCGACGATTGCCGTTCCGATATTCGCATTCGCGCCGGCACGATTGTCGATGACTACCGGCTGCCCCAGCTGTTCGCTCATGAGCGGCGCCAGCATGCGCATCATGACATCGACGCCGCCGCCGGCCGGATAGGGCACGACAATGCGGATCGATTGCTCAGGCCATTTCGCAAGGGCCGGATTTCCCAGGGCGCCGAGCGCGACGCACAGAGCCGAGAGAAGAAAAGAAGGAAGCCTCATAGCGTCCTTCAGCAGGGCTCGAGTGGAGCGGAGAGCGGTACGCCCGGCACCTCGATTCCGCCCGGGCGGCCGCTGCGCGTCGCGCCGCGCACGGTGCTGGTGAAGCTGTCGGGCAGAGCCGGTCCGTCTTCGCAGGCCAGCCACAGTCGCAGCAGGTGGCGCCGCCTCTCGGGCTCCGGCCAGTCCACATAGGAGGTTCGCGAATGCAGGATCCAGTGGTTGCACAGCATCTGGATGTCGCCGGGACGGAACTCCATCGAGAGATGGATCGTCGGGTCGTTGGTCAGGCTGTCGAAGAAGTCGAGCGCCTCCTCCTGCACCGGGGTGAGACGCGGCACTTCCGGCATGAGCTGCGCCTTGCGGATGGAGCTGCGCACATAGCGGGTGACCATGTGACCGGCGCAGGCCGAGAAGACCGGCACGCCGTAATAAGGCTTCAGGCCGGCGCCGATCTCGCCCCAGCGCGTGTAGTAGACGGGCTCCAGGAGTGCCTGCGCGAGATCGGGGCGCCGCCGCAGCATCTCGTTCCACACGGTCGTGGAGCTGGCGATGCTCGATAGCCCTCCGGACTGCGGCGTCTGCAGGCAGAGCAATCCCACCAGGTCCGAAGAATCCGTGTGAAAATTCAGCCTGGCGCTGGTCTGGTAGCCACGCACCTCGGGGTCGGCATAGTCCAGGCCGAGATTGGCGACGTGTCCCAGGACATGGCCCTTGCCGTTCTGCGAGACCGCTTCGCCGAGATACAGCCCAATGCCCCAGAAGGCGGCAGCGCTTTCCCAGGGCGTGTATTCGGCAACCGGCACGCCGCGCAGCAGGAAGAACCCCCGGCCCTCGAGCGTTTCGCGGCGCAAGCGGGTGAGCCGGCCCGCCAATCCGGTGAGCGGAAACTGCTCCCGGCCCAGTTCCTGGAGCGGCAGCCCGCTCTTGTGCGCCACGTCGAGCGCCGCCCGCAGCTCCTGACGGTCGGAGTCGGTCAGCTCATGGAGCCAATCGGTAAGTTGCGCCTGTTGCGGGCCATACCAGAATTGCGGCGTATGAATCTCCGAGACAGCATCGTGCATGACGGCAGCAGTCTGGGGCATTTAGGTCTCCATCCCTTGCGAGCTGAGTTCTTTTCTATCCAGGCGGACCCGCCATGGCTGACCAGAACAGCTAAAAGACCGCCGCTTCATCGGAACAGCAACGAGATGCAGAAGTCCGTATTACGGACAGCCCTCGCCTCTCCCAGCGGTACGCCGCCTAGTCCCGCTGGGGCATGCCCTGTGGCACGACCGTCTTCACGATCGAGGCGTCCAGCGCTTCGTACTCGTGGTAGCCGATCGTGTCGTAGAGTTCCTGTCGGGTCTGCATCTGGTCCACGACCTTCTGCGTGCCGCCATCTTTCTGGAGCGCGGCGAACACCCGTTCTTGCGCTTTGTTGGCGGCCCGCAACGCTGAGACCGGCCAGATCACCATGCGATACCCCATCGTCTCGAACTCGCTCGCGGTGAAGAACGGCGTGCGCCCGAACTCCGTCATGTTGGCCAGCAGCTTCACGCCGGGCATCGCCTTAGCGAAGGTGCGGAACATCTCGGCGTTGGTCAGTGCCTCGGGAAAGATCGCGTCGGCGCCGGCCTGCAGGTAGAGCCTCGCCCGGGCGACGGCGCCGTCGATTCCCTCGCTGGCCGCTGCATCGGTGCGGGCGATGATCGCGAGGTTACGCCTCGCCTTGGCCGCAGCGGCAACCTTGGCGGCCATGTCGTGCGCGTCCGCGAGCTTCTTGTTGTTCAGGTGGCCGCACTTCTTGGGAAGGATCTGATCCTCGATATGGACGGCGCCTGCCCCCGCCTCCTCGAAGGACCGCACCATGTGCATGACGTTCAGCGCTTCGCCGTAGCCGGTATCGCCATCGACCAGCACCGGCAGCCCCGAGGCGCGCGCGACCTGGCGAATGAAGAAGCATACCTCGTCGATCGTGATAACGCCGAGATCGGGCAAGCCCATCGACGACGACATGGCCGCGCCGGAGAGATAAAGCGCCTCGAAGCCCGCCCGCTTCGCCTGAAGGGCCGCGATGCCGTTGTGCGTACCGGGCATGCGCAGGATCCGCGGTCGGTCGAGGAGTGAGCGGAAACGGATGCCGGCTGGCTCGGCCGGAAGATCGGCGGCGACGAGATACGGCATGTTTCCTCCTCGTGTTTCTCAGGGCTGCTTAGGGCTTCTGGGGCCTGCGGCTCTGCCAACCGACCATGAGGCCGGCGCCGATGATCACGGCAGTTCCCAGCCAGGTGTAGAAGTCGGGAACTTCCGAAAACATCAGGTAGCCGACGATCACCGAGCCGATCATCTGCGTATAGTTGAACGGCGCCACGAAATTCGCGGAAGCGTAGGTCATCGCCTTGGCGACGCAGTAGTGCCCCAGCGCGCCGAAGACGCCCAGCGAGCAGAGCAGCGTCCAGTCGCTCCATGACTGCGGCATCTTCCAGACGAAAGGCAGCCAGACCGACATGATGATGGCGCCCAGCAGCACGCTATAGAAGACCGACGTCGCCGGATGGTCGGTGCCGGCCAGTCGCCGAATCAAGATCTGGTAGACCGCATAGCAAATGGCGCTGCACAACAGCAGCAGCGACGCCCATTGGAAGACGGCGCTTCCGGGCCGGATCACGATCAGCACGCCGCTGAATCCGACGACGACGGCAGCCAGCCGGAACAGCGTGATGCGCTCGCCCAGCATCGGCCAGGCCAGCAAGACCACCGCGAGCGGCGCCACGAAGGTGACCGAGATCGCCTCGGCCACCGGGATCGACTTCACCGCCGAGAAGAAGAACAGGGTCGAGAGCAGCATCATGATCGAGCTCACGAACTGCGTGCCGATGCGCCGCGTGCGCAGAAGGCCCAGCCCCATGCGCGGCATGAAGACTGCCGCGACCAGGACCAGATGTGAGACGATGCGGAACCACACGATCTGCTGCGGTTCGTAGGTCGCCGCAAGCAGCTTCACGAGCCCGTTCATGATCGGGAACAGGGCGCAGGCGGTGCACATGAAGAGCACGCCCAGCAGTGGCCGTGACGATCGGCTGGGCGCCCCGCTCGTGGCCACCTTGGGCCTCAGCGCAGGAAGCGTTCGAGGGAGCCCAGAAGCAATGTACCTGCCGTCGCAATCACGATCAGTGAAGCCGCAATCGCCGTGAAACGACCGATCTCCTGGGAACGGCCGTCGGCGATGATCAAGCGATGGGCAACCATCGAGGCCATGCCGATGCCGGCCAGAGTGATCGCCATGCCAAGAGCGATGGCAATCACGCCGACGACGCCGGCCCACAGCACGTCGAGGGCGATCGACAGCAGGATCACCACCAGCGCACCCGCGCAGGGCGCGATGCCAGCCGCCGTCAGCAGCAGCCAGCCGGCAACCGTCCGCTGCGGGGCTTCGTGGCCGTGGTGATGATGAAGGTCGTGACCGCCATGATCGTGGTGATGGCCATGCCCATGCCCATGCCCGTGACCATGGTCAGGCTCTCCATGTGCATGCTCATGGAGCCGGCCGGTGATGCCGGCCCATAGGCGCCAGATGCCGATCAGCAGGATCAGGGCGTAGGACACTGTCTCGACGTTGCGCACCTCGCGCAGGGCGCCGAGCAGGCCGACGGTCGAGGAGAGCTTGAGCGCGCCCGCGAGGAGTAGCGCCGCCAGCGTATGGGTGAAGGCGATCCAACCACCGGCAAAAATCCCTTCGATCCAGGCGCGCGGCTTGCTGCTGTCCAGGAAGTAGGCCACCACGACGGCCTTGCCATGGCCCGGCCCCAGCGTGTGCACGACGCCGTAACCAAAGCAGACCGTGGCCAGCGTCCACAAGGCGAAGGAGCCCGTCCCCGACTTGATGTCGCGCAACGAGCCCGAGAGCACCTGTTGGATACGGCGCTGGTATTCCGCCGAGTAGCGCGCGAGGTCGGCGACGCTGTCGCTGAACACCAGGGCGCCAATCAGGGCGGCGAGCAACAGCAGGCCGACCCACAGGAACGGCGAGCGCAAGGCGGCAGTCTTCATGGGAGCTGGCATGTCACGAGATCGGCAAACACGGGATAACCTCGTATGAATTCGGCCTTGTAGGTCGGGTGTTTGGTCAGCGTGCAGCCGGCCGGGATCGAAGCCTTGTCGACCTCGATGCGAATGAAGTCCTCGGAATCGAAGGTCGCAATCGAAACGGTCTTGCTGGGTTCGGGCAAGGCAAGCCGCATGACGTAGACAAGGTTGCGCGCGCCCTGCTTGCGCGGTGGCTCGGGATTGTTGGCGCGCTTGTTGGGCGGCATTGCCATGCCGCCGTTGTCGCCGGCCGAGCGATCCCAGTCCGGCAAGTTGAAACTCGCCGGATCGTCGACGCGGGCCGAAAATTGCGACAGCTTGGAGGGGCGGAAGTCCTTGCCGCCGATATTGACCCAGCTCATGAACCCGGCCTTTTTCAGTTCCGGCATCATGTCGTCCGACAGGAGCTTGATTTCGCGGGCGGAGAACTTGCCGTCCTTGTCCTCGTCGATCAGCGGGATCTCGATCTCGCTCGAGAAGGGATCGAACCGCCATTCGATTTCGACGTGTGTATATTTGCCGTCCTTGGCCACCATCCGCACGAGCTGCTGCACCCAAAGGTGTGGATGCGCCATCGCGGCTGCCGGCAGCATTAGCGCAACAAACGCCGGGATCAGGGCGAGCAGCCGCCTCACGCCGCCACATCCTGCGGCACCGGGCGCGGCTTGCCTTCGTCGTCGATCGCCACGAACACGAATGTGCCGTGGGTGACGCGCAGGTCGGTTTCGTCATGGCGACGGTGCACGACGGTCTCCAGCGCAATGGTGATCGAGGTCCGCCCCACCTTCACGACATCCCCATAGATCGACACCATATCTCCCACTTTGATCGGCTGGACGAAGGTCATGGCGGTGATCGCCACCGTCGCCACCCTGCCCTTGGCCCTGCGAGCTGCCAGCGCGCCGCCTGCAATATCCATCTGCGACAGCACCCAGCCGCCGAAAATATCGCCATTTCCGTTCATATCGGCGGGCTGTGGCACGGTCCTTACGATCGGATCGCGGCGACTTTCGGACATTGAATTCCCACCGGATATGGTTGATTTCAGGCGATTTTGCTACCATACCCATGCGCTATCGGCCACCAAGCGATCCCCTCGCGCGGCCGCGAAACTAAAGAAGCAGGCATGGCAAAGAACGGCGATCTGTTCGATCGGTCGGGGGGCGGCAAGCGTGCCGCCGCGGCCAAGGAAAACTCCTACACCGCGCGCGATATCGAGGTGCTGGAGGGGCTCGAACCTGTCCGCAAGCGCCCCGGCATGTATATCGGCGGCACCGACGAACGGGCCATGCACCATCTGGTCGCCGAGGTGCTGGACAACTCGATGGACGAGGCTGTCGCAGGCCATGCCGATACGATCTGGCTGGAAGTGCTCGCCGGCAACCGCATCCTGGTCCGCGACAACGGCCGCGGCATCCCGACTGACCCCCACCCCAAGTTCAAGAACAAGTCAGCGCTCGAGGTGATCCTCACCACGCTGCATTCCGGCGGCAAGTTCAACAACAAAGTCTATGCCACTTCGGGCGGCCTGCACGGTGTCGGTGTCTCGGTTGTCAACGCGCTGTCGGACGAACTGATTGTCGAGGTGGCACGCGACCGTCAGGCGTGGGTGCAGACCTTCTCGCGTGGCAAGCCGACGACCAAGCTGAAGTCCGCGGGCCCTGCCCCCAACCGGCGTGGCACGACGGTCACCTTCCATCCCGACCCCGAAATCTTCGGCAAGCAGGCGTTCGTGCCGGAGCGGCTCTACCGCATGGTTCGCTCCAAGGCGTACCTGTTCCGCGGCGTCGAGATCCGCTGGAAATGCGACCAGTCGTTGCTGCCCAAAAGCGGTGAGATTCCTGCGGAAGAGACTTTCCACTTCCCTGGCGGCCTGAAGGACTATGTGACGTCCGAAATCGGCGAGCGGGCCACCGTGGTACCGCAGCCTTTCGCCGGCGAGGCCAAGAGCGAAAATAACGGCACGGCCGGCGGCAAGGTCGAATGGGCCGTGTGGTGGCCGAGCGACGAAGAGGGCTTCGTCCGCTCCTACTGCAACACGGTGCCGACGGCTGAAGGCGGCACGCATGAATCCGGTTTCCGCAGCGCGCTGGTGCGTGGCCTCAAGCGGTATGCCGAGCTTACCGGCAACCGCAAGGGCTCGGTCATCACGGCCGACGACGTGCTGGATGGCGCGGCCGGCCTCGTCTCCGTTTTCATCGAGCAGCCGCAGTTCCAGGGCCAGACCAAGGAAAAGCTGGTCAGCGTAGAGGCAACCAAGCTGGTCGAGACGATTATCGGTGACAATTTCGAGCACTGGCTGACCGGCGACAAGGAAGCCGGCAACGTGCTGCTCGAACACGTGATCTCCAAGGCCGAGGAACGGCTTCGCCGGAGACAGGATCGCGAACAGCAGCGCAAGACCGCGACACGCAAGCTCCGCCTGCCCGGCAAGCTCGCGGACTGCAGCAGTTCGGCATCGGTCGGCACCGAAATCTTCCTGGTCGAAGGCGATTCGGCCGGCGGGTCGGCCAAGGCCGCGCGCAACCGCGAGACGCAGGCGATCCTGCCGCTGCGCGGCAAGATCCTGAACGTCGCCAGCGCCAGCGCCGACAAGCTGCGCGAAAACCAGGAAGTGCAGGACCTGATCCAGGCCCTGGGCTGCGGTACCGGCGCCCACTACAACGACGACCGCCTGCGCTACGAGCGGGTCATCATCATGACCGACGCCGACGT